>Ga0209291_1002378_pt1 | contig 15278 bp, 17 predicted proteins | sample GOMGulsemesocosm_FD_184633 | JGI IMG/M metagenome (GOLD analysis project Ga0209291, IMG submission 184633) | Methane-oxidizing microbial communities from mesocosms in the Gulf of Mexico - GOM9B Gulf of Mexico (SPAdes) (version 2) | ecosystem: Environmental > Aquatic > Marine > Cold seeps...
TATAGTTAACTTACATAAAATATATGATTGACTGATCAGTCATTATTAAGTATCTTACTTAAACTCTACAAAAGGTGACTCATGGCTACGGATAAAAAGATGATGCTGATCGAGGCATCGATAGAATTATTTTATAAGCAGGGCTTTTGGAAAAGCTCAACAGCGGGTATCGCCAAGCATGCAAAAGTTGCCACAGGCACCTTGTTTAATTACTTTTCCAGTAAAGAACAGCTCATTGATGCTGTTTACTTGCACATTAAGGGGCAGTTACTGGATGAGCTAAGCAGTAGCTATGACGTTGTTCAGGATAAATCTGATGTTGTGCAAGTACTTGAAAATCAATGGCGCAGTTATATTTTTTGGGGAATGAAAAACCCCATTAAACACGATTTATTGCTGCAACTGAAACTGTCTGATCTCGTTAGTGATCAAGCGCAAGAAACAGGGATGCAAAGTTTTGGCGAATTGCTGCAAATTTTGCAAAACCTATTGCAAAGCGAGCAGCTGAAAGACATGGACATTGAGTATTTTGCTGAAATTTTTCAAGCGCAGTTGCAAGCGGCGATTGTGATCGCAAAAAGTAGAACACTCACAGGGGAAGCTTTGGATAAGCATCTCGTATTTAGTTTCTCACTGTTTTGGGACGGTATTAAGAAACATTCCACACCCTTATTAGAAAAATAGAGAGTGATAGCTTGTTAAAACGTAAAAAAATCAAAATTACAGCAGCAGTATTTGTCATTTTCGGTGCTTTTGCAGCAGGAGTTCATATGATCAACCAACAATTAATGAGTAGCCACGCAGCAAATAACGCTGCATCTATTGCAGAAAAAGTTAGCCATAGCGAACAGTTCAACGGTAAAAAGTTTGAAAACATCGGTCAGGTAGAGGCTAACCCCGCTATGCTAGCGATGATCAAAATGTACCTGTTTGAGAAAGAAAAACCGGCGGTTCCAGCGAAACCTATAGATGTCAAAGCCATCACTAAAGAGCAACTATTGGCTCTTCAAGCTGATTCAGTGCAGCAGGGCATGCTGTTCTTTCGCTTAGGCCACTCTACCTTGTTAATATTATTAGATGGTGAGTATTGGTTAACAGACCCGGTCTTTGCTGAGCGTGCCTCACCGTTTTCGTTTATGGGGCCTAAACGTTTTCATGAAACGCCGATTACTATTGATGATTTGCCGCCAATTAAAGGGGTGCTGCTGTCTCACAATCACTACGACCACTTAGACAAGGGTGCGATTAAAGAGTTGGTTGAAAAAGTAGAGCACTTCTATACGCCTTTAGGTGTCGGTGAAGATTTAATTAAATGGGGAGTGCCTCGTCAGAAGATCTCTCAGTTAGATTGGTGGGAAGGTGTGCAAGTAGGTGATGTTAGGTTAACGGCAACTCCGGCGCAGCATTTCTCAGGACGCTCGCTCACTGATAAAAACCTAACACTCTGGTCAAGCTGGTCGGTAAAGGGCAGCCAAGGGAGTTTCTTTTTCTCAGGGGATAGCGGTTACTTTGATCAGTTCAAAGCAATAGGAGAAAAACTCGGGCCCTTTGATATTAGTTTTATAGAAACCGGCGCTTACAATAGAATGTGGTCACAAATTCACATGCAACCAAGTGAATCTGCGCAGGCGCATGTTGATGTGAATGCACGTTTCTTAGTGCCTATTCACAATGGTACTTTTGACTTAAGTTTACATACATGGACAGACCCACTGGATCAAATCTCTGACTTAGCAAAAAATATGGAGCTTGATTTGCTAACGCCAGAGATGGGCGAGCAGGTAAACTTAAAAACGTTAAATGATACTGGCGTGATAGAAAACAGCTGGTGGAAAAAGTAATAACTAATGACTGCCTGTTGATCATTGAACAGGCAGTCGTTGATAATGTCAGAAAATCATTTGGCTGATTAATGCAGCTTTCAATGTTAACTTTTCATGAATTTTTCAAGACGGGGTTTGACTAGAAAAGTCATACATGTGGCTATGACTAAACCCAGCGGTAAAGAGCCCACAAAAACAGTAAACCAAGCGTCAAAATAAACCGATAAATCTGAAATTCCAATATTATTTGCTGTGGTCGTGGCCGACATGACAGACTCCATCACTAAAGCCATTAAACCAGCGGTTAATAGCTTTTTAGCTAAGGTGGAGGCCTTAGGGAATAGCGCATTGATACCTTTACTAAAAATAAACATAGCAGTCATGCCTGTGGGTGCCATGACAAATAGCGCGATTAAATAAGATGTGCTCCAGTCATAGTAAAAGCTATCGCTAAATCCGTTATTCAAATAAGTCATTAGGAAGGTTAAACTACCGCTGATGACGCTCATTATGCAAAACATCATCAGGATTTTTTGATAGACAGGGCGTTTGTTACTTTGCACTGTGTCGAGTGTGAGTTCGGACAAGAGTATTTCTCCAAAGGTTATATTTGGTTTTAGGAATAAATTAAATATAGTTGATAATATCAACTATATTTATATTGGTTGACTTTGTCAATTAATTTTAGAGGCGACATTTTATGCAAGAACACAACCCCGTTAATGCGGCCTTTAGATTGGCACATGCTTTAAAGCGTAATGTTTTACACCGTATTGACTGTGAATCAATGCCGATCACTCCGATGCATGTACGCGTATTAAAAATAATTGAGAACCATAAAGATTGCACTGCCAATGGCCTTGCCAATATGCTCGATAGAGATAAAGCGCAAGTGACCCGTTTGGTGAATAAATTAGTAGAACAAGGTATCGTTGGCCGTGAAAACAACCCAGCAGACAAACGTAGTCAGTTGTTAGTGATTGCAGAAGGAGGGCGTGATCTGTTGGCAAGCATTGAAACCATAGACCAAGATGTTTTAACGAAAATTAGCGACCAGATAAGCGCTGAGGAACTTGCTTCCTTTACCAAGATAGCCACTAAAATGGCTGAGAGTATTGAAAAGGCTTCGTTTGAGGAAAAGCGTTAATAGTTATGGCTGCCAGCTCATATCACGCTATTGAATGTTAGTCTAAGCTGGCCTTTCTACCGTATTTATCTGCAAATCTGACAATGTCATCTTCACCTAAATAACTACCAGATTGTATTTCGATGAGTTCAAGTGGAGTTTTCCCTACATTTTCTAATGCGTGAATGCTGCCTAAGGGGATATAAGTAGATTCGTTTGCTGATAATAGGCGGGTGTTTTCCCCATTAGTGACTTTAGCCTCACCCGAGACAACCACCCAATGTTCGGCGCGATGATGATGCATTTGTAGAGAAAGTTTAGCGCCTATCGCCACTGTTATACGCTTCACTTTAAAACGATTACCGGTATCAATGAGATCATATTTACCCCAAGGTCTAAAGACTTCACGGTGTATATGCGGCTCATTTCGCCCTTGTTCTATTAATGTTTCAACCAGCGCTTTAATTGATTGCGGGTCATTTTTATTGGCGATAAGCACGGCATCTTTAGTATTTATTACCACTAAATCTGCAATACCCAGTGTCACCGTCAACTTATCTTCGCTTATCACCAGTGAGTTTTTTGTCTTTAAAGCGTAAACATCGCCTTTGAGTACATTGCCCTTACTGTCAGGTTCACCCTGCTGCCAAAGTGCATTAAAACTACCGATATCACTCCAATGGGTATTTAGCGGGATTACCATGGCGTCATCAATAGATGCTCGACACAGCGGTTCCATCACCGCGTAATCGATAGATTCACTGGCACAAGCGGTAAATTTTTCGGCATTGACTCTGATAAAGTCGCCATCCACCACTGAGTGCTGCATTGCTTGCTCGCACGATACAAGGATGTCAGGTCTAAATGTATTTAATGCTCTTAAATAGCAACTGGCTTTAAACATAAACATACCACTGTTCCAGTAGTATGTACCTTGCGCTAGAAAGCGCTCAGCAGTGGCTAAATCTGGTTTTTCAACGAACTCGCTTAGTGCATAAATATCAGAGGCAACGCCGGTTTCTTTACCGCGTTTGATATAGCCATAAGCTGTTTCGGGATCCTGGGCATTAATACCAAAAGTCACCAGTTTGTCTTGTTTGGCTAACCTGGCTGCTTTTTGGATCGCGTCTTGAAATACAACATTATCTGCAATGACATGATCGGCGGGCAGGATCAAAAGAATAGGATCACTCTGTGCTTGAGTGTTTGCGGTTTCGATAGCCTTAATGGCAGCGATAGCAATTGCTGGTGCAGTATTGCGGGCTACCGGTTCGAGTAATAGCCCGCTGTGTTCTTGGTTGATTTGACGAATTTGCTCAGCGGCAATAAAGCGGTGTTCTTCGTTGCAAATGATCAGGGGAGGTAAGTGGGTAAAGCCTATTAAGCGCAACAAGGTCTGTTGCAGCATTGTTTGCTCGCCCTCAAGGGCTAAGAACTGTTTAGGGTAGTGGGTGCGAGAGAGTGGCCAAAGCCTTGTGCCTGAACCGCCGGCAAGAATAACAGGTAAAATCATCAAGTAGATCTATACATAAAAGAGCCATATTAACATGCTTTAAAATGGCAGAGCGATCATAAATGCTTGCTGTTAATCATTAGCGAGATTTATATTTCCAGATTATTGTTTAACAACAGTAGTGCGTTTTGCTAACTGATAGTATGATCCATTTTATTATGGTCTATATCCAAGATGCTATTTTTATAAAGGACAGTTTTGATGCAAAGTAACTCAGCAAAAAGTCAGGCAATATTTTCTTCTATTTTTGATCAAGTTGTTGATCGCAAGCAGTCTAATTGCTTGAAATGGGACGGCGGTGATATGTTGTTAACCCCCGATGAAGTAGCGGCTGATCCACTACCTATGTGGGTTGCGGATATGGATTTTAAGGCACCGCAGGCGGTATTAGATGCCTTAGCCAAACGCGTAGAGCACGGGGTGTTTGGATATCCAAGTAAGGTCAGTAAAAGCTATCAAGAAGCGGTATTGGGCTGGCAAGCTAAACGCTTTGATTGGGAAGTCGATCCAAGCTGGTTGATTCAATCTTCAGGAATTATCACCGCAATAAAAACAGCAGTGCAAGCGTTCACGTCACCGGGTGATTCGGTATTGATACAGCCGCCTGTCTATTCTCACTTTAATGATGATGTGGTGCTTAATGGGCGCCAAGTAAATATTGCGCCTTTAGATTTTGATGGTGAGCAATATCATTTTAATGCGCAAACCTTTGAAGCGGCAATCACTGACAATACCAAAATCTTTATTTTTAGTCATCCGCACAACCCTACCGGTAATCTCTGGAGTGAAGAAGAGTTGCGACAGATGGGGGAGATTTGTCTTAAGCATAATGTCTTGGTATTTAGTGATGAAATTCACCAAGATCTTATTTTAAATCCGCTTAAAAAACATATTCCCTTTGCCTCTTTAAGTGATGCGTTCGCACAAAACTGCATTACCTGTACCGCGCCAAGTAAGACCTTTAATCTACCGGGATTACAGTGCGCTAATTTGTTTATTGCCAATAAAAGCGTGCGTGAAAACTTTGTACGTCAATATGCACGCAATATGTTCCCTCTCGTCAATGTCATGGGGCTGACAGCAACGCAGGCGGCCTACAGTGAAGGGGAAGCTTGGCTAGAAGAGCTGCTAGTGTATTTACGTGGCAACCATGATTATTTTGCCAGTGAAATCAACGGATTCACTGATAAGTTAAAAGTACTTCCAACCGAGTCTCTCTATCTTGCTTGGATAGATTGTCGCGGCTTGGGGATGGATGCGGCACAGCTTGATAAATTCATGCTCACTAAAGCTAAAATATGGTTTGATAAAGGCCAGAAATTTGGCATGGCTGGGCACGGCTTTATGCGGATTAACTTAGGCTGCCCAAGATCAACCGTAGAGGAAGCTGTGGCACGTTTAAAAGCGGTTATTTAGCTGCTGAGCAGCAAGAAAGTGCTGCGGTGCAATCTATCATTTGATAGGTTGCGCTGTAATAGTTAAATCAGCAAATCAATTATAGTTCGGTGATAATAATTCTCTAGCTAAGTGGTAACAAACTGCTTCAAATAGGTAATGTAAAACTTTCAAGTAGGCCGTTACCACTGATCCCAGTTGGGGTTGTCTCTATCAAAATTATCTATGAGATAATCAATGAAAACGCGGACTTTTTCAGGTAAATATTGCCGTTCAGGAAACACTGCATAGAGTGTTTTTTGCGGCATTTTATACTCTTGGAGAACAGGTACTAAACTGCCATTTTTAATATGTTGGCCTGCGATAAAGGTAGGTAATCGACCGATACCTAAGCCTTGTACCAGTGATTCGCGCAGCGCCTCGCTATTATTCACCTGATAGTTACCGCTTATACGCACCTTTTCTTCTTCCGTATTGGTTATAAAACCCCACTCATTAATCGTTGAATGATAGCTATACAAAATACAATTATGGTTAATTAAATCACCAGGTTTTTGCGGCGTTCCGTGGCGCTCCAAATATTCTTTAGAGGCACATAATACACTCTTTAATGAGGTGACTTTTCGGGCGATGAGTGACGAGTCAGGTAGTTCTCCAGCTTGCAACGCAATATCGAGCCCCTCCTTAATAATGTCAGTCCATGAATCCTTCATGTCCATATGCAGCTCTATTTGTGGGTATTGCTGTAAAAACTTAGGGATCAAAGGCGCTATATGTAGATTGCCAAAAGACATCGGACAACTGATTCGCAATCTACCTTTAGGCACACTTTGCAATTTAGTTGCTGCATCTTCAGCTTCTTGCGCAAGGCGAAGTGCTTGAGATGCATATTCATAATAACTATTTCCCGCCTCAGTCAGACTTAATTTACGGGTCGAACGGTACAGTAATTTAACACCTAATTGTGACTCTAATCCCGATATGCGCTTGCTCACCGCGGATTTAGAAATGCCAAGCCTTACAGCAGCTTGAGAAAAACTCCCTGACTCTATGACAGCAATAAATATCGGAATAGCGTTGATTAGGCTCATAATTTTTCTTTATTTTATATTAGTTGAGTTTAAGTCAACAGTTATGTTCTCACGGCCTATATTATCAGTCAATTAGAAACGACATATACTTCACTCATCAACACAGCAAAGATTAGGAGCACACTATGGTGAAGTTAGAGCACATAAATTTAGTCGTCAATGATATTGAGAAAACATTGGATTTTATACAAACCGCTTTTCCAAGCTGGGTTGTGCGAGGCAGAGGTGAAAGCGAATGGTATGGAAAAAAACGTCAGTGGTTGCATGTCGGTAACAGTGATAATTACATCACCCTTAATGATCACGCGTTAGGTAATAATCGAGCTTTAAAAAGCCAAACACCGGGGCTCGCCCACATTGGTTTTACGGTTGATGATATCGAAGGTATTTCTTCACGTCTTCAAAGCAAAGGTTATCAGATAGCAACTATTGGAGCGGACCACCCTTATCGCAAGACCCTATATTTTATAGATCCCGCTGGATTTGAGTTTGAATTTGTTCAGTATTTAAGTGAGATACCAGAACAAAAAAACATGTATGGAGGTGAAACTTCACAGATAACACGCGTGGCGAGTGCGTAAATTTTAAAATGTAAATCTAAAAGTTAAGCTTTATATTTGAATTCAAGATTGAATAATTTAAGGAAAATAATGATGAATAAAACAGCATTTACCAAAGCGTTATATAAGAGCGTTGATAGTAGAGATTCAGAGCAGTTGTCTGCATTTATCACTGAGGATGTGCATTTTTGTATTGGTAACTATCCGCCAGTGATCGGACAAGAAGCGGTATTGGCTGCTAATCAAGCTTTTTTTGCCAGCATACAGGGCATGCAGCATCGACTTGATAATATTTGGGAGTGCGGTGACAGTATTATTTGCAACGGCAATGTGGATTATGTGCGTCTGGATGGCAGTGAGTATAGTGTTGGGTTTGCGACAGTATTAAAAATGCAAGGCGACAAAATTTCTGACTACCTTGTGTATGTTGATATATCTGAGTTGTAAAGTGATAGGTGTTGGCTTTTTTGATGTTTCATTAGAAGGTATGAGTGACCCCTTTTTATGATTCAAGGTGGCTGTAAAGAGAGCAGCTAGTACATTGCAATCTTTATTATGATCGCTATCGAGTCAGCATTAGGGTATTTAAAAACGAGTATATTAAATACCATAATGCTTCAGGAGCTGGTAGTTTCAGCGGTGTATCAACATCTAAATTAACTTTGTACGTCCTTCACCAAAGCTTGGTATGTTTGGCTTCAGTTCATACCAGTTTGCTTTATATCTGGTAAATATTTGAGCATCAATAGTCATAGGAATATCATCATCAAAGGTCGCTATAGCGAGCTCAATTTTTTCAAGTGGTGCATTTTTGACACGAAAGCCTAAACTTGAGCCACAGTGTGAGCAGAAGGTACGAGTTGTACCGTTTGGCGCAACAAATTCTTTGATGAGATGTTTGCCTGTTAGCCAGATTAAATCTTTAACTCCTACGAGAGTTCCAAATGCAGCGCCATGAAATTTACGACACATTGTGCAGTGGCAGTTAGCTGTTTTGTTAGCAAAACCACTCACGCTAAAACGTATCTCTTGACACAAACATGAACCTTTAAAATTGTTACTCACTTTTCGTTGTGCTCCTTGTTGGTTGCTCTGCTGCTTTTATTCGTTTGTAGCGCCTTGAATTAGCATTTCTCTTGGTACTATCGCACGTGTACAAACTCCATTACCAGCAAAAGCTGCAGGGTGACATGTAAAAGTATTAGGTTTAATTTGACCATCTAAGACTGGATGGAAACTCGTTACATAGAGCATAAAGAAAAAGGGTTGGCTAAAGTATGGAAACGACAGCCAACTTTGACTTATGTAATTACTTTAATGGCAAGTATCAGCCAATACGGATTCTTATTTATTCTCTAACATTTTCTGCAAGTTGGTTATGCCTGTCATTGCCCTCATGGATAAATCTTCTCTTAAAGATATTATGATTTCAGACTGCTCATTTAAACTCGAATTTCGGCTATGGTAATGTAAATCAATACGGCACTGGTTTTTTTCAGGTGCATGAAATTTAATAGTCATTTGAGGCAGTACCCCTTCAAGATCTCCTTTCGTTAAAAAAAGCTGGTTAACCTCACACTGGGCTACTGTAATCGTTAATTGGTGTTCGCCATCGGGGAATAGCAATGTTTCTAAATACGTTTTTCCAATGGTGGCATGCGGGAAATTGTTTTTCGATTTAATCGCTTGAACCCCAGGAAACCAAAAACCGTAATTTTCCATGTTGGTAACATATTTAAAGACGATGTCGACTGGCGCTGAAATAAGACCACTGGTTTTGCTAAGTTCAATCATAACTATCTCGCTTTGTTTGGTTTTAATCGATAAAGAAGAGACTATATAGCTCAATTTGATTAAGATAAATTGAACAATTCGACCTCTTAGCTTAATCAAAAAGAAATCAAAAAATACCGAGGACTTTAAAGCCGTGTCAAAGCTAACCCAGTATCAGGCTTTTATTGCTGTTTTTGAAAAAGGCAGTATTACAAAAGCCGCGGCAACTCTAAACTTGTCAGTGCCAGCAATTAGCAAACAGTTAGTGCAACTAGAGGAGAGTTTGCACGTGCAGCTTTTTCATCGTTCTCACAAGAGATTGGATATAGCTGAGGCGGGTAAACAGTTTTACCCAAAGTGTAAGGCGATACTCTCATCTATATATCAGGCAGAAGAAGAGCTGCTATCAAAGAAAGACGTTATGAGTGGGGTAATATCTATTACGCTTTCAAAAGCGTTATGCCGTTCCAGAGTAATTGATGCATTAACGAGTTTTGTCGGTGTTTATCCGCTAATTAAATTTGATATTTGCTTTAGTGACAAAGTAGAAGATCTTTATGACACTGATACCGATTTTGCATTTCGGCTGGGCCGATTGGGTGAAAGAAATACATTAAATGCTATAGCGTTAATTGAAACACAGTTAGTGGCGTGTGCTACACCCCGTTATCTGCAAAAGCATGGCACGCCAAAAAGCTTTTCAGAACTAGAGAATACGAAGTTTATAATGATATCTGAGTTAAATCCTGCTGGTGAGCTAAGAGCTTTTTTAAACAGGGAAAAATTTGATTACACTCACAGCGTTTCACATGTCACTAATGATATAGAGGGCGTGTACCAGCTGGCCAGTGCCAGTTTAGGGATAGGTATGATGCTCGACGTATCTATCCAAAAAGAGTTAGATGAGGGGCATTTCGTGGCAGTTTTAGCAAAAAGTAATCTCCCAAGAAAGCGCTTATACCTACTCTCAAAGAAAGGCCAATGGCAGACAAAGAAACAGCAAGTTTTTGAAAAATATATAAAAAATACATTAGTTTGATTCATAGATATGAACATAACTGCTTTGCTAGAACAGCTAAGTGTTTTTTACAATAAACCTCTGAACAATGCCTTCTTTTAAGCAGATTTCAGAGTCAAGTTCGCCACCATTATTTTTGATAGCAAAGGCTGATGCTAAGTTGGTCTTATGGCAATGAACATGTACATGATTAATGCCCATTTTATGCAGTACCTCGATGGATTTTTTCATTAATAAATTACCCAGTTTTTGCCCTCTATACGCAGGGCGAATGCCTAAGCCAATGTGGCCGCCACAATATTCAATTTTACTATTTAAGAAGTGCCTGATATTGAGGAAGCAGCTAACAAGTCCCAGACGCCCCTGGCGTACAGGATTGTTTGTGATTGAGGCAATGGTTACAGGCGGGCTGGTTGCCCGGCGAAAACCATTAACAAAGAGCACGAACTATCCTGTACGGCCCGAAGGGTGGACCCCTAAGCGGTCAACTCCATTGTCAGAACGCTTCTAAAGGACTGGCCATTCACTTCGCATTCTTCCGCGGATTTAACCGTTTAGTGATCCACAGGGAAGATTCTGGGACTTATTCGCTACTTCCTGAGTTACACCTATCAGTTCCTGTTCTTTTACTAACCAAAGGGTGGTACTTGGAACAAAGCCGTCAGGTAAGTTTTTGCCATTGGCAAAGTCATCCAGTCTTGCGAGTAACGTCTCAATATTTTTACTGTCGAAGTCTAGAGTGAATGGGTAGCGATCTTCATCACCGAGCTCTTTAAGGTATTCATAATAGCTATTTTTGTATTGGCGTGAGGGGGATACAATTTCCATTTGATCTCCAAATATTGAATAGGGCAAAGGCATTAGTACGCTTGTTTTACAATATGCATGACGCTAGGGGTGTTTTATTAAGTGACTTTAAACCACTTGAAAATTAAACTTTGCTAACATTCTCTTTTGCGGTTCACTATAAACTTCCCCGACTTGTTTAGCGCCTTTTTTTTCATAAAAGCCTTGAGCATCAGGATCAGAAATTATAAAAAACTCACTAATACCAAGAGCGTTACATTCCTTAAGTATTTGTTTGAATACGAGATTACCAATTCCTTTCCCAATGGCTTCAGGTAGTAACCAAAGGTGATCTAACAGATCTACTTTGTTTCTAGTGATAGCGAAAAAGCCTATGATCTTGCTCTCTTTGATGATCAATTTAACAGTATTTTGCGAAATATATTTTTTCTCAAAAACAAGATTGGAACGCCATATTGCTAATTGCTCCTCTGAATACCCCCAGTATCCTTTTGACTTGATCAAAATATCTCGAAGCAATAGGTTTTGATCTGGTTTGGCGTCAATAAAATCAATCAATTTACTCACCTAGCTCTAGTACGCGATTGTTGGAGTTAAAACAGCTCTGCTGTGTCTCAATCTATGTACGCTTATTATGAGGACAAACTAATAAGGTGAAAACCCTTTCTAGATTTAATTTACTGTAATTAAATGTTAGCTACTAGCGAATGACAAGGGCTTAACTAAGGAACATGCGATTAAGTCTCTAAATGTTCTCTGTGCTTTTGCAACGTAAGCACCCTCCTACAGGGCGTACAGGATATTTCGTGCTCTCTGTTAATGCTTTTCGCCGGGCACCCAGTTAGCCTGTCAGCATTGCCTCGATCACGAAATATTCTGTACGCCAGAGGCATTTTGGACTTGATCGCATGTTCTCTAAGGTGTTTGTTCTAAAAAATCTGCTTTTCACTATATTTAAAATAACCGGGCCGATGAGCAAATACAGCTGAAACAACATTTCATCTTAGTTAATCGCTTAGTAATTCAACCTTCAGGACATCCGAGGCTTGTTCGCTTGTTTTTAGGGGTGGCGTTATGGCTAATTATTGCCGCACTGTGTTGCCGCCGCTAATTAAATATCGATAGTTATGCGAAATATTAATTTCTAGTTATTTCTATTGAGTGACTTTTAATTATTTTTTTTCACTGTTACTCCTTTTTATATTGCGATTATTCGGGGTTTGCTAATTTCAAATATTCTAAAAATAATATTTTGTTTGTTTTTGGCATACTACTTGCTTTTTACTTTGGTGCGTTAAAATAAATATGAAATAAAACTTAGTGGCCGTATTTTAAACAAGAGATAAAGTTTAGGTTTATCTATGCGCCCATATTAATAAATGCAGGTGATACGACGATTATATTTAAATAGCATGACCTTAAGATATGAAAAGTGACAACATATTTCTTAAGTAACAACTGAATCCGTAACTATTAGAACGGAAGCAGAGCGTAACCTATTGGTTTTATTATGGATGTTGGGATTATCTTGCGTCCAAGAAGCCTTTTATATTGAAAGATTTTGGAATCAATAGGTTACGTTAGGCTCTGGTCTGAGGGTATCTATTTGGGTTGCATTGATAAGCAGGACTCTAGCGTTCTTTTAATAGAGAGAGTGAAGGAGTTTTATTGCCTAAGTGAATTATTGGAATTTCTTTTAATAAGAAAGGAATTCTGTTTTTCTATAAATAATTTATATTGATGTCTATTTAGATATATAGGGTTTGAAATTGTTGGAGGTTATTGTATTTAATAATCAAGCTAAGGTATTAGTGTGGATTATTAATAACTATCTAGCTGGTTTTTGTTGTTTGTAAATGATGTGTTGATATTCTTTTTATATTAAATCGAATTGTTTGTTTGAAATTTATATCCCGTCTGCTGATGGTTGAGTTTCTGTTGAGTATTTTAACTGGGAAGTTTGCGATTAGTCCTACAAATGATTTGGGCTTAATCGCTGCCCCCTTAAGAGCTAACTAATTTTTAAGTGGAGAAAATATATGATTATTCAAACCAGTGAAGTTCATATGCAAGCAACACATGAAAAAAGTGAAACACGATCTTTTGCCACTACTACAGGCATGCAAATAAGCTCAGCAATGAATGGTGAGTCGATAGGATTTACCAGTGATATGAGCGCTTCTGCGCGGTTTCAGGCGATGCTCGATCAATTTTATAGCCCAGCTAACTCAGTATCAGATGGTGATGATAGTGAGGAGGATGGCGCGTCCATTTTGGTGATGACCAAAGAGGGGTTTAGGTTTAGAGCTGCAGAGGAGCAGGCTATCCCTGAAGAAGATAATGTATTAGCGACAATAGAAATGTTCAGGCGTTTGTTGGCTGCTATCTCGGAGCAATACGCTGAGCAATATAACCCGGATAATAGCGATGTCGAGGAAGCACAAAATGCGCAGCAAGCAACACCTGTCGATTCAGCATCGTATGCGGGTATGGAGACTAATCAAGGTGGGTTTCCTGGGCTTAGTGTGCAAATGAGCTTTAGCAGTACACAGACCATTGAAGAGCACGAGAGTTCGCAATTTAGCTCAGCAGGCACTGTCACGACGGCAGATGGGAAGAGTATTTCTTTTGACCTTGATATCAGTATGCAGCGCGATTATTCATATACGCAAACAAATGAATTTACGCAAAGTGTATTGTTTAAAGACCCCATTGTTATCAATTATCCAGGTAGTGCAGCACAGCTAAGCGATGAGAAGTATGCGTTTGATATTGATGCAGATGGCAATGACGATTTAATCAGCTATTTTAATAGCGGTGCCATGCTCGCGCTGGATAAAAACAATGATGGTGTGATTAACGATGGCAGTGAATTGTTTGGAGCAATCTCCGGTAATGGTTTTGCCGATTTAGCCGCATACGATGAAGATGGCAATAATTATATCGATGAGGCAGACAGTATTTTTGCAGACTTAAAGCTCTGGACTAAAACTGATACACAAGACTCTCTAGCGAGCTTAAGCAGCATGGATGTTGGTGCTATTTATTTAGGGGCGACAGATACGCCTTTTGACCTTAAAGGAGAAGATAATCAAGCTAATGGTAAAGTGAGAGCGACAAGCTTTTATCTAACTGATGCAGGTACGGCAGGTTCTGTACAACAAGTCGATATGGTGGTTTGATCTAAAATGAACCTGCATACTTAGTATGCAGGTTTTATAGGGTTTATTGTGTGCTTAGATATTTATTTAGGATGCTATGGTAACTATTGGATTGGCGTAGTTGACTGAGGTTGACATTAAAACTATCTCTTTGGTCTTTATCATAAAAAGCACAATATCTTGATTTTGATTTAAAAATTGGATGGAAACGAATTTTTTCTTTAATGGTATGATCGAAATTAAGTTGTTTAAAATGATACCAGAAAATTCTCTCTTCCATGATAATGATATCGGTGCGTCCTTTGACTAAGAGTTCTAACTGACTACTCTGATCAGTAACCTCGTCATAATGCGGGTTACTAAGTGTCATCTTTTTATATGAATCGCCTAGATATTTAGCGGCGTTTTGAAAGGCGGTAATGCTTTTATTACTAAGCTGCGAGATATTATTAATTGTCAGGTTGTTTTTTTTAAGGGAAATAGCAATGTTCTTGAACTCAACAATCGCATTGGAATAGTAAACCTTTTCATTACGTTTTTTTCTAGGAATAGCAAACGCGGTTAAATAATTTTTATTCTGAAACTCTTTAATAAGTCGATGATTCGGAAAAAAACTAAACTCAAGAGCGTATCTATTCACGGGATATATACTTTTGATGATATCTAATATTATTCCGGACTGAGTATGCGCAATGATATAAGGAGGCATTGATGAGGGGAGGGCTATTTGGGCTTTGATGAGCGTAGATGCTTGGGCGTGAACTACGCTTTGAAAGAACAGTAATACTAAGGTGTATTTTATCGTATGAATCATAGATACTCTCGCTAAATATCAACTATTAGCTAAAGTATGAACCCAAGGTAAACAGATGGGAAGTTTTTATTATTCTAATATAGCTGGCGAGTCGGTCAAATAGAAAGCAGTATTTGTCGGTATGAGTTGGCTTTGATAGACGCTTGGGCTTTGCTACTGAGAGAGAAATTTGTCGGGAAAAGCTATCAAGCAGAGCG
>Ga0209291_1002386_pt1 | contig 15242 bp, 9 predicted proteins | sample GOMGulsemesocosm_FD_184633 | JGI IMG/M metagenome (GOLD analysis project Ga0209291, IMG submission 184633) | Methane-oxidizing microbial communities from mesocosms in the Gulf of Mexico - GOM9B Gulf of Mexico (SPAdes) (version 2) | ecosystem: Environmental > Aquatic > Marine > Cold seeps | place...
GCTTTAGTTTGGATGTTAAGATTCAAAGAAAAACATTAACGGATGAAGAAATATTAGCTGAGGTTAAAGTTTTAAAATCTTATGGTTATGATCATGTGTTAATTGTAACAGGTGAAGCAAATAAAACGGTTGGTGTGGATTATATTAAGAATGCTATTAAATTAATGACACCTCATTTTTCTCATATCTCAATTGAAGTTCAACCTTTAGAGCAAAATGAGTATGAAGAATTAATAGCAGAGGGGTTAAATACGGTATTAGTTTATCAAGAGACTTACAATAGAGAGAATTACAAAAAGCATCATCCAAAAGGAAAAAAATCTAATTACGATTATAGAATTGAAACGCATGATAGATTAGGTAAAGCAGGTATTCATAAAATGGGTGTTGGTGTATTAATTGGATTGGAAGATTGGCGTACGGATTCATTTTTTGCAGCGTCACATTTATCCTATTTAGAAAAAAAATATTGGAAATCTAATTACACTATTTCTTTCCCTCGATTAAGACCTTGTGCTGGAGGTGTTGAATTAAAATCTGTGATGACAGACAAACAACTGGTTCAATTGATTTGTGCATATAGAATCTTTAATCAAGAAATTGAGTTGTCAATGTCTACACGTGAAAGTGACACATTTAGAAATAACATTATTAAATTGGGGATTACATCAATTTCAGCAGATTCTAAAACTGATCCAGGAGGTTATGCCAATCCAAATACTAATTTAGAGCAATTTGAAATTCATGATAAACGAACAACTTCTGAATTTATTCAAACGATAAAAGACCAGGGATATGAGCCGGTTTTCAAAGGTTGGGATGGAGCTTTGCAGTAACACTTAAATATGTTAAACGAGTTTTGATGAGGTGTTCGTTGAGAGATACCATGAAGAGTGGCGTTAGATAAGGTGATAAGAAAGTATTGCCAATGCTTGGCTTGGGTAAATGATGGGGTTTGGATCATTCAAAACCAGCTATGTCAATCGTGTGTCTTGAATCTAGGAGTGAAACGTGCTTGCGTTTAATTTTCTACAATCGATTCTTCAATTTTTTTCAATTTCAATAAACATTCGTCATACTCCCCCTTGGCTGTAGACTTAATGGTGATAGCGCCGCCTACAGAAATACTAGTGGTTTTGGTTGCTGAGTTGTGAATGATTGAACGTATAACGACATTAAAATCCATATTGTTTATAGGGTCAATAAAGCCAATTGTACCAGAGTAAATATTTCTTTTAAAGGTTTCAACGTCTTCTATAATTTGTATAGCACTTAATTTCGGTGCGCCGGTCATAGATCCCATAGGGAAAAGATGTTTAGAAATTTCGCTAAATGTAAGCTGATTTGGAATTTGTGCTTTAACTGTTGATATTAACTGATGCACAGTTTCAAAAGAGTAGAGTTTGCACAATTCAGGTACAGTAACAGATTGTTTGTTTGCTATGCGAGATAAATCATTACGTACTAAATCAACAATCATGATGTTTTCAGAAATTTCTTTCTGATTATTAAGTAAGTTGTTTTGAATTTCTACATCTTTTTCTAAATTAGAATTTCTTGGTGCGGTTCCTTTAATAGGTTGACTTAGTATGGTTTTGTCTCTTTTTGTGATAAATCGCTCAGGAGACGCAGACAGGATTACCGTATCGTTAAATTTAAATAGAGTTGAGAACGGTGCTTTCGTATTCTGTTTTAATTTTTTGTAAGATTCAATACTATTTAAATCACAATTTGCTGAGGTGAAATTTATGCAATAGTTCATTTCATAAATATTCCCTTGTTGTAAATGGTTATGAATTAAAGCTATGTTTTTTTTATAATCTTGGAAATTCGTATTACAAATTAATACTACTGATTTTGCTAATTCGACTGATGGGTATTTAGCAATTTCTATTGATTTGAATTCATTAAATCCAGTTTCAGTTCCAAAGTATAATAAACTATCGTTCTTTTTTAATACAACATGCTTTGGAATATAAAATATAGACTCTGGCAATTCATGGAAATCAGGATTGTTACTTTCTTCTGAAGGATAGAAATCAGTTTTAGCATCATAACCTAAATATCCAAATAAATACTCTTTTGAATAATTCGTTTCAAACTCTAACAAAGCATCAGATGAAAATTTCTCTTGAATTAATGCATCTTCACACCCCCAAGCAAAAATATAATCACCATTGTTCGAATCTATGAACGTATAGTTGTCTGAATTAATTGTAGTAATTAAGTCAGCCCAATCAAAATCAAATTCTAGTTTATGGTACGTTTTCAATATCGTTTAATTAAAATCCAAATGTAACGCCTCCTAATACTTGAAATCCATATACTGGATAATTCATCCAACGGTGATATTTTTGATTCGCAATGTTGTTAAATTGCAAGAAAGCAGAAATTCGTTTATTGTATCTGTATTCTAAATGCAAGTTAGCATCTGCAATTAAATCAGCATTAAATTGATTTTCATTTGTTGAGTCAGGGTTTAATACTCCATTTGGACTTTTTCGGCCACCTTTCATAGTGAAGTCTAATTTGGCATAAATCTTATCAAACACATTATATGATCCTCTTAATGTGGCTTCTAATTGAGGTAAATACCAGGCGTACTTTTGATTTGTGGTAGAATAAATATTGTAATCAACAGTCGCATCTATTTTTAGTTTCTCATTGTTCTGGTAAGTAATACTTCCACCAAAGCTCAATTTTGAAACGTCATCATAAAGTACGTTGAACTTATATTGATCACTAAAAATGGTGTCATTAATAAATAAGGCCATGTCTCCAAACGTTGAATGGCGCGCATGAACATCAAAAGAAATTGTTTTTGATAATGTTCCTTTTATTCCACCGTAAATTTTAAACTCCTTTGTGTTTTTTAAATCAACTGCAGAGTTTATGTATGGATTAGCTCTGTTTAAATTGTGGAATGTATTTTGTTTTAAATTTCCATCTATTCCTAAATAAGGTATGAACATACCATCTAGTAAAGAGTATTTTAAATTCGCTACAATTAGTGGTTTAAATATATTAGTAGCAGAAAAATCAAAATTTAAATCCAAACCTAATTCTATTTTAAGCTTATCATCAAATCTATAAGATGAAATAGTTGGTCTAAAATGAAGTATATGATTACGTTCATTTTTTACATAAGTACTTAACGTAGTATCTGATTCTCCAAATTTATATTTATTAAACCTGAAATCTAAATCTACTGCAAATACATTCAATTCATGCTTGTAACTTAAGTTTGTACCTAATCCAAAATTATTTTCCCTTGCATTGGTAGAAAGTGTTGCGGAATCTTTTAAAAACTCATGGAAATAACCATAATCTGCATTGATCTTGTAGGCTAATTTGGCACTGTCTTTTCTTAATAGATTTGAAAAACTAACTTTCCCTTGGTAGGCACCAACTCTGTTTTGTAGAGAATCTTTAGGAATAGAATCATTTTTAATACCATAATAATGGTAACCATGGTTCAGCCAATTCACTTCAGATTCAATTAAGTGCTTAGACATATAAAAATTACTAAATGCTTTAGCTTTCGTTTGGTCAAATTGCGCTGGCGCATAATCCTTCACTTTTCCAAATGCAGATAAATGTTTAGCATGTATACCGTAAGACATTTTCCTGTTTCGAGTCGAATTGTAGTAAACTTCTCCTAAAGGCATTATGTTAGTCCCTAATCCTAGTTTTACATATCCAGGGTATATTTTATCTAGTTTGTTGACTATTTTAATTTTTGAAGCCGAAATTTCCTCAGTTTGAATAGAGGTCTTCATATTTCTAGTCAATAACGGATATGTAAATTGTGGTATTTTCACAACAGTATCTATTATGCTAGGGTTCTCTGTAATTCTATAAGATGGAGAAATGTTTCTTATGGCATTAGAAACGATATCTACTTGGTCATCATCTTGAGAAATACTGTGTGATGATGTAAATCCAATAATAAGTGCGGTTACTAGTTTGATATAATTAGTCATTGTTACCTCCTTCATTTATTTCAATTGTGTTATCGGAATCGTCTTCCAAATCTTTTGCTTTATTTTTTATGCTTAACAGTATTTGCATCACCTCATTTGCTTCATCCAATATGCCGTCATCAGTTATAGTATATCCGTTTAGAACAGAATTTAAAGTATATTCTGCTTGTACATAATCCTCTTTACCCATTGAGTTTTTGGCTTGTAATATTAATGCTTTTGCAACCCAAAAACTATAACCTGCATTGTTTTTCATTAAATTTCTAACTTCCTGTTCGGATGTGGTGTAATCCTCTTGTAAATTATAGATCAATGCAATATTATATTGTGACTCTGCAGCCATTTCACCATTTGAATTTTCAACAACATGAGTAAAGTGAACCTTAGCGGTGCTAAAATCAGAATTCATCATGAGTGATTTTCCTAAAACGAAATGTGATTCTGTTTTAACATAGTCTAAAGCTTGATCACTTACCAAAATAGCCTCTGCACTTTGTTTAGCTTCCTCAAACATGTCTTGCAATGCATAACTACGCATAATACCAATGTTGGCTATCAATTTATTTTGAGGATAAGATGCAGCTTGTAATAATTTGTGATATTGAACGACTGCTTGACTGTAGTTTTCGTTTTCATATTCATATTGTGCACTAAATGAGGCTGATTTCTCAGTAAACCTATTCTGTGGTTTTAATAATAATTTGGTATGTCTAGCATTAGCGTTTTCATCATCTCCATTTTTATGATAAGCATCAGCACTAAAATATAACCCTTCTAACTCAAATATTGGGTTGCTAAATTCATCAAAGTATTTGTCAAATGCTTTTGTACATTGTGTCCATGACGAATCTTCATATAAGTCATAGGCATTTTCAAAATATAAAGTATCTTTTGCTCCATGTTCAAAGTCATAACCATACTTAGTTAATAAATTTATGTATTTGTCTGGTTGGTTTAAAGCGGTATATACATTCTTTAACCTAGCCATGGCTTGTTTCTTTTTTGATTCGTCATTAAACTCATTCAAAATTCTTAAAAATTGCTTTTCGGCTTGGGCATACTCTAAATTTCTAAAGTGTAGCATTCCAATTTGGAATACAGCATCTTTTACTAAGTTATGTCTTGGATAATCAATAATTAATTGGGTATAATATTGTTTTGCCTTTTCATCATTTTCACTCAGTCTATAAGATTCAGCAACTTCATATAAGGCTGGAACTGCAAATGTTGAACTTGGGTAATTGTTAACAACATCAAGCATTAATGAAGCCTTTTCGGCATACCCCTCAGGTGTTCCTTTATATCCATAAGATTTTCCCATTTGGAATTTAGCATAGTCCTCTTGACCACCTTTGGTATCTACTGCTTTTTGATAAAAAATGATGGCTTGGTCATCTTTTCCTTGCTTGTAGTAGGCATCCCCAATTCTTAGGTAAGCATCTGTTATTTTTTCTTTGTGTGTTTCAGTTTCATCTTGTGTAAATGTTCTAAAGGATTGTATAGCTGATTCCCAATCGTCTTGTTTAAAATAAGCATAAGCAATATTGTAGTAAGCATCATTGTGCTCAATTAATGAATAACTCCCTGGCTCTTCTAAAAACTTGCGGTACCACACTATCGAATTACTAAAATCAGATAGCTTAAAGTAAGCTTCAGCCATCCAATAATAACTTTGTGAGTTTAAGGCTGGGTCAACCGGATACTTTTTAACTTTTTTGAAGGTTTCAATCGAACTAGCTAATTGTGAACTTTGAAATTGTTCTACGGCATGATTAAAGGCCATCATTTGGTAAGTTGATTTCATTCTAATGTTTAGATCACTAACATTTTCTATAGCTGCCATTGCAGACTTGTAGTTTTTCATGGTTGTGTAAACATTAATCAAATATTCCTGAACATCTTGACTACGTTTAGAATTTGGATACTTATCTAAGTATTCAGTTAAAGCGATTACAGCTTCATCAAAAGGATTATAGTCTAACTTGTAAGATAGAATGGCATAGTTGTATAAAGCGTCTTCTTCAACTTCTTTGTCAAATGACAATTTTGACGCTAATTCAAAAGCGTTTCTAGCGTAAAAATAATTGTCTTCTTTTAAATAAGCATCTCCAATATGGTACAATGATATTTGGCCTAACTTATCTTTTACATTAGCTACTTTGTCAAACATTTTAATGGCCTTTTTATAGTTTTTGCTTTTAAAATAGGCATACCCTAATTGGTAGTCTTCATCTCTAGTAGTTGTCGATTTTGAATTGTATTCTTCTAAAAATGGTACGGCCTCATCATATTTACCCACTTTATAAAAGGCATCACCAATCAAATGTGACATACCTAATTCATACTTAGCATTATCTTTTTCATTTAAACCTGGTGCTTGGTTAATTACTTTGTCATACTTACCTTGTAGGTAGTAAATTTGAGTGATGTAATAAGGTACAGTTTCTTTAAAAGCGGGATTGTCTTTTAACTTTGTAAAACCATCTAATGCCGTTTGATAACTTTTTTCAGTGTATGCAATGTGAGAATAGTAATATAAAGCAGGTGCTTGGTATTTTGAATCACTTGTAATCACTTCATGAAAAGCATTTCGAGAAGCCTTTAAATTACCTTCTCTAAAATTCGCGTAACCTAATTTGAAATAGTACTCTGCTTTTTCGTCTTCAGATAAATCATAAGTATCCATTTTCGATAACCACTCTATAGAAGCCTCATATCTTCTCTTTCTATAATAATGCTTCCCTAATTCAAAATAAATCTGTGGTCTGTATATAGTTTCAGGGTAATCCGTTAAAAAACCTCTTAATAATAATTCAGCATCAGGATGATAAAGGTACAGTGAGTTTAAAGCATAATAAAATCGTGCTTTTATAACAAATGGATGATTTTCATCTTTTTGTTCGTTAATAAATATCTCGTATTCTTTTTGAGAAGCACTATATTTTTGTTTCTCAAATAAATCTTCTGCATTGTAAAATCGAGCAAATTCGGATGAATGCTTGTCGTTTATTTGTGCAGTCACAAACAGTGATTGTACTACAAAGGTGAGTAGTAGAATTGCTTTTAATTTAACCATTTTATATAAAATTAATAGTTTATCTGTAAATTATGTACGCGTTAAAAACTATATTAACTGCGTTATAATCTTACAAAATTATAATAAGCAAGGCGAGAAAATGTGTTGTGCAAGTAAAGTTATAAACGGTGATTTGTTTAATTTATTGCAAGATCATGATTTTTCAAAACTATGGAGTGGATTTAATAATAGTAAGTTTGTTGTGGTCAGATATGATAGACTCAACCCATCCATGTTGCAGTTTAGTATCTATATATATGAAATGGTAAATGTTCAATTTCATATAGAGGAGAAAGGCAACAAAGTTTACTTGCTATATTAAGGATGAGTTTCAAATATAAAAGTCTTGTTTATTCCTTTGGATTATGAAGTAATTATCTTCGAAAAAAATGTAATTGATTTTTTTGAATTCTTACTGATATTTTGTAACTTGAACGTATTATGGAGATTCTTTATGTCTTAATTTTTTTCCTCTTGGGGTTGATTACAATTAATATTGTCTATAATATATTTATTTATTTTATTAATGAAAATAAGACAGATACTATAGTGAGTATTATAATTTGGGTTTCTCAATTCTTTTTCTTTTTGGCTACCTATTTATTTGGAAAGAGTAAAATTGAGTATGAGTTGTTTTTTGGGTTCAGTTTAAATTTCTTTACTTGTATAGGTTTAATTATGCTTTTAGTTCGATTTTACGCTATAAAGGTAAATTTTAAAATGTTTTATTATTTCGCTGGATTTTGTCTTGTCTTGTCTTTAGCTCTGTTTAAATTGACTGATTATTTTGAGATATATGCTTTTCCTATCGCTTTATCTATATCTACTCCCTTACTTGTTACTCTGTTCAAAATATATAAGCAGAAGAAGGTGGTGCTCACAAATAAATTAGATTATTTCTTTTTGGGACTTATGCTCGTTTGGGCTATACATTATTTGGATTATCCTTTTCTTCGACATTTAGATGTTCCTTTTGCGCCAATCGCGGGATACACTCTGGCGATCACATTGGTCTATTTATTATCTATTGTGATACCTGTAAAAGTTAATATGGCGGTAAACGATAAGTTCAATAAGGAGCTTAAAATAAAAGTTGAAGAAAAGACTAAAGAGCTTAGAAGTGCCCAGTCTCAACTTATTCAATCAGAAAAATTGTCATCACTTGGCCAGTTGACAGCTGGGGTTGCACATGAATTGAATAATCCTATTAATTTTATTGGTGTTGGTAGTGTAGGGTTAGGAAGAGATATTGAGGATTTAATGGAGTTACTCGAAAAATATGAACGATTAGATATAGTTGAGGAAAAAGAGCAGGGGCTAGAAGAAATTCGAGCACACAAAGTGGAGATGGATTATGATTTTTTAAAAGAAAATATAGTGAGTACTATAACCGATATACAGATGGGGTCTAAGCGAATTACTAACATAGTTAAAGGACTTCACAGTTTTTCTCGAATGGATGCATTTGGAAATAAAGTGCCTACAAATATTCATAAGGGAATTGATGATACTTTGATAATATTGAACACAGTGCTGAAATATAAGGTTACAGTTATTCGTAATTATGATGAAGAGGTTAAAGAATTATCGGGATACCCAGGTCAATTAAATCAGGTTTTTATGAATATAATTGCGAATGCAGAACAGTCTATTATAGGTGAGGGTACGATAACAATAACGACTAAAGATGAAGGGAATGGTGTAACTGTCACTATTAGTGATACGGGTTGTGGGATGAGCAAAGAGGTGCAGTCTAGAGCGTTAGATCCTTTCTTTACAACAAAAGCAGTAGGCTCGGGAACCGGGTTGGGCTTGTCTATATCTTATGGGATTATTAAGACCCATAATGGAACCATAAATATTGAAAGTGAGATAAATAAAGGATCTAAATTTATTATATATTTACCTTATTAAAATGACTATTAATGAAATACACGATATTATATATAGATGATGAAGAGGAGAACTTGAGGGTGTTTAAGTCTGTTTTTAGACATGACTACAATGTTTCGACCTTTACTTCTGGTGAAGAAGGGCTTAAGTTTCTGGAGAATAATGTATGTCATTTGATTCTTACAGATCAACGAATGCCATCTATGACTGGTGTAGAATTTTTGAGGCAAGTGTATAAGAAGATTCCAACAAAGCCACCTAACAGGATGATTATTTCTGGCTTTAGTAATTCTAAGGATATTGAAGAGGCGAAAGAAAAATACTTCTGTTATAAGTTTATCTCAAAACCTTGGGATGTTGCTGAACTTAAACGGGAGATGGATGAGGCAATAGATAATGCTTGTAACCCAGCGTAATTATGGTGAAATGGTATTGACTCTGTTGATGAAGAACTGATTTGTCATTACTAGATTTTAATGTGTTCTTATTTATTTCAGATTTCAGATTTCAGATTGTTGTTCCTATTTGTTAGATTATCAAGTAATTAAAACTTCACGCCAATGATGCAGATGTCATCCAATTGTTCAATTTCCCCTTTCCATTTTTCAAAAACATCTTGAATGATCAAGTTTTGCTCATTCATTGATTTGTTTTGAATGGATAGCAGTAATTTTCTAAAGGCATTTGCTTTGAATTTTTTACCTTTTGGCCCTCCAAATTGGTCAACATAGCCATCCGAAAATATATATATAGAATCTCCTTTTAGTAATTCAAAAGAGTGTGTCGTGTATGGATGTAAATTATCAAATTTACCAATGGGCTGTTTGTCTGCTTTGGTTTCGATAATCTCTCCATTTCTAATGATCCATAATGGATTATTTGCTCCAGCATATTGAAGATTATGACCTTCCCAACAACATAATGCAATATCCATCCCGTCTTGAACTTCTTCATCTGATTTTCCAAATTCTTGAATTACAATTTCTCTTGTTTTATCAAGGATTTCCCCAGGGTTTGTTAATCCATACTCTCGGACAGAACGATTCAATGCATTGTTGCAAATAACACTTACGAGTGCCCCAGGAACGCCATGCCCTGTGCAATCACCTGAAGCAAATAAAACCTTATTCCCTTTGCTTTCTATCCAATAAAAATCTCCAGCAACTACATCCTTGGGCTTGTAAAAAATAAAGTAATCTTTTAAGTATTCTTTAATAATTCGATTTGGAGGAAGTATCGCCTTTTGAATTCTCTTAGCATAAACTATACTATCAGTTATTTCATCATTTTGCTTCTTGATAATGTCATATTGTTTATGAAGCTCCTCAGTTCTTTCGTTTACTTTTAGCTCAAGGTTTTGGTTTAATTCTCTTATTTCCTTGTCTACAATATCTTTTTCAATTTCCAATTGATAAAGTGACACTGCATTATGCATTATTTGTTCGAGAGATTCTGGTTCGAAGGGTTTGTTATGGAAGCAGTAGACCCCAACTGTATTTATGGCTTCCTTTAGAATTTCAAAATCTGAATAAGCAGTTAAAATTATACTTTTAATTTTTGGGTATTTAATTTTAGCCATGCTTAGAAACTCAATCCCAGTCATTCCAGGCATTCGTTGATCTGTCACAATTAAACCAATGTCTTCTTTTTCTAGAATCTCTAGACCTTTGAACCCAGAAGATCCAGTGAAAACATTAAATTCTTTTCTATATAAAGATTTAAAGGCTCTTAAGTTTTCCTCTTCGTCATCTATATATAATAAACTAGGCTTCATAATATGATTAAGGTTTTCATACCTAAATATATGAAAAAAAAACGAATTCTGAGCATTCGTTTTACCTATTAGAATGAAAAGAAGTTCTGTAGAATTAGGTTTATGAAAAGAATAAGGTGCTTAATCTATTTTAAAAAAGTGTCCAGTGTTTGATTCCGTATTCATTTTATGATGAATAATTTTAAGTTCAAAACTACGTCACTCAATAAAAAGAGGTTTAAAATAAAAAAGCATTGAAGACAGTGTCTTAAATGCTTTTAATGTACAATGATGAATGAGATTGAGTCGTTGATACATAGATGTCTAAGAATGGGTAAGTACTCAAAGCTTTATGCTCTAATTTTCTTTATCTTATTTGAAAGATAGTTGTTACTTTTTAGAGGTTAGAACATATTTTCCCGTTTTTTCACACCAAGTAATATACGTTTTATCAGCCTTTTTTAAAGTTGTTCGGTCACTAAAATACACTTCAAACCATTTATGGCTAAATCCCTCACATTGATTACATTTTTGAATTACTCTCTTTTCTATTGTTTCTTCTATCATGACATGTCTTATTTATTTACTCACAACGAATTTATGTACTTGTTGATTTTTTTTACTGCTTAAAAATAGATAATAGAGACCGTTATTCAAATTACTTATATCAATTTCCTTTTTCATTTGATGGTCTATTTTGTATTCCTTGGTTAGTATTAATTTCCCTAAGCAATCGACTATTTTAAGTTCCAATGTGCCTGTGTTTATTAAATTATCGTTATAAACAAATGTCAAGTGATTTGTTGCTGGGTTAGGGAAAATTGAAGAATAAATACTTTCACAGTTAGCGATAATTAGTTTTGAATAAGTAAATTCCCCATCAAAATCGGTTTGTTTTAACCTATAGTAAGTTGTTTCATGATTTCGGTTATTATCAATAAACTGATATGTTAATAAGGTAGAGTTAGTTCCAGCACCTTCTATTGTCTCAATAATATTAAAATTGACACCATCCTTACTTTTTTCTATAGTAAAATAATCGTTATTCAATTCTGTTACAGTTTCCCAATTTAATTGCGTTTTATTATCAATACAAGTCCCTGTAAAATTCTTCAATTTAATAGGTAGGATAGTTAATGTGTTGATTTCATAAGCGCCGATAGTGGGCGGATTTACTCTTATGTCATTGCTAATGTCAGTTGATGGTACAGAGACAATCCCTTGTGTTAGCCACGTGTCTGTTACATCTAAACTGTCTTGACTTAACCATGGAAATAATGTTGAAGATGGTTTTCCTGCGGTGTTATCACTAATTGAGTTTGTTTCTCCTGATGAGGTTTGCCATGCCGCTAATGTTGCAATGTTACCTCCCCAATAACCAATGTAGTTATTTGCTGTAGTCCCTATGACATAAGTGTTGTTATTTGAACCCCACATAGCAGAATTGGTATGCGGACTATAAATCGCATAATGCTGACCAGCCCCCCCTGTACGCTCGTTGTACATTAAATTGTTATTGAAATTAGTGAATGTTGACGTTGGTAATTCAATAGCATAAGAATCATCAGAATTGGTCCCTGTTCCTTGAATCAATACACTATTGTAGTACACACTTGCATCACCTCTTCGTATTTCAATACCTGTCACCAGATCATTTCCAGCAATTGAAGCTCCTGCTTTGTTTAAACCGAGAATTACCTCATTATTTTCTATACCTCTGGCATCTCCAGAAGTAATTTCTCCTCCTCCCCAACTAATACCTTTTAATTCTGAAAATGAAGCTGCGCCAGTAAAATCAATATCTCTAACTCTATTTTTAGCAATAAAACCTTGTCCATATATTCCATTGAAATAGTTGGCTTTTGAAAATGTCAAATAAGAAACATTGTTAGAATGGATACTGTCTGATGGGTAAGTGGTGCTACTACTATTGTATATACCACTGAACACAGTCAAAGTATTACCTCCTGTTGTATTTGAAATTCCAGAGATAATATTATTATTGATCGAATTACTTTGGTCTGAGTTTGAGCTTACACTTATTCCTGCAGCATAACCGCCATTTCCAGTTTTGGAGAGTTTAATACTATTTGGGTCAGTTAAACTTCCAATGGTGTTTCCTCCTGAAGAGCCGATCTTTACTTTACAGTTGTAAGCTACAATTCCGCCAAAAATTGGTTTAGAAGAAGAACTACTTGTATTACCTGTGGTAATGTCCAAATCTTTAATCGTGTTTCCATATATTTCAGAATGAGCATTGGCAGCATCATAACCATCATTAATAAAAATTCCGAAAAAATAATAACTACCTGTAGTACTCCATATCCAATCTCCACCAGAACCATTTCCTCCAATGGTATTATTTCTAACAATATTATGTCCATCTTCCTTATAGCCTGAACTTCCAGAACTATATGGGTAACCGACAGATATACCCGCTTGTGTTAAAAACATTCCTGTTTGCGCAGCCGTTTGGTAAATCGAATTATTTTCAATAATACAATCCTTGTTATAGCCCCCAGAAGAAGAAGAGCTACCCAAGTAGATTCCAAATTCTTGAAAATCATAAATGTTACAGTTTCTAATAATATTATTGTTGTTTTCTCTACTGTTAGCCCCTTTAGAAACAATGGCTCTACGTGGTACATTACTCCCCGACTTTGTTACATTACAGTATTCTATAATATTATTGCTAGAGCCAGTACCACCACCAACGTTATTATCACTAATACTAATTGTTCCGGTCCCACAACACGTTCCAGTTATAGCCGATTTTAAAGTAGTATATTTTAGTATATTGTTAGATGCTGCAAAAAATTGAAAAGCTGATGAATATGATCCTATAGTAGTATTTTCAATAATTAGATCTATTGTAGTACCAACACCACCTTGTCTCCCATCTACTGTAATGTTTTCGGCTTGATTTAATCGGATTACGGCAGAAGAAACACAACAACCTCCACCAATGGCTCCGGTAATTTTAATGCTTGCTGCACCTGGGTAAATGGATACTGAAGTGTAAGAAGCACTTCCTGAACCACTTTTATTTAAAGCTGCCATTGCTGTTTCTGTAATGGTTTGACCAACAGCATCTCCTACAGTAATATTAATCACTCCAGTATGTGTGCCAGCATTAATAGCATCAAATGTTAATTTCATTGTGTTGTAAATTCCTGTAGGCGTTCCTCCTGTGGCACTTACAAATACCTGTCCTGTTAAAATATTAGTAGTAAAATTAAAAGGTCCAACCCACGTACTTTCGTCACCTACACCACAATAGGCTCTCGCATAAAAGTCATAAGCAGTACCGGCAACTAAACCTGTATAAGTATAAGGGTTGGTAGTAATTCCTGATTGAGTTGGTGTACCTGTAGGGCTAAATCCTTGAAGCCCTAATTCTATATCCCATGTTGTTTCAACTCCTCCAATAGTCCAACCTAAATCTGCTGTTGTAACAGTTATTCCTGTTGCTGTTAAAGTTGATGGAGCAGGACAACTAATAGTTGTTACAAAGTTAAATGGCCCTATCCATGCACTGTAATCTCCTGCTCCACAATTACTTCTTACGAAATAGTCATAACTAGTAGCTGAGTTTAAACCAGAATATACATAACTATTTGTTACGCCAGTCTGAGTTGGAGTTCCGGTTGGAACAAAACCTACTGTTCCCAGTTCCAAATCCCAAATAGATGCAGCTCCGTTTTCAGTCCAACTCAAACTGGCAGAGTTACTTGTTATTGAAAATGCAGATTGAATTGAAGGGGTTGGACAAGTTGGTGGTGTTATATAATTTACAACTATTGTCCAGCTATTGTTGTCTATTTTATTATATGTCGTATTGCAAGTTCCTCCTCCTGTCCAAGTTCTATACGCTTGCATCTCAAAAATGATAGGAGTACCTCCAGTGTATATACCATTGGCAATAGTTAAATTTGACCTACTATACGATTGTAGTCCCCCTGTATTGTTTGATCCTGAAAAAAAGGTAGTTTCATTAATTAAAGTATTTTGACAGTGTATTCTTGATCTCTGTTCAGATTTCCAGGCTCCATTTGCAGCTGTCATATTATAGACTATATCAATACTTGTTATTTCCCATGGACCTCCAGCTGGAAGATTTATTGTTAAGGGGGTTGAAGGGCCATTACAAGTTGGACTATAAGATGAATTATTTGTGGCTATGTCTCCTATGGAATATGTTGCACTAACTGTTTGTCCTTGTAATGCAAATGAGCATGTTATTAATAAGAACATTAAAGCGTGGCGCATAAGCGTTTCTTCTATCTTTTTTTTTACCATAATAAATAGATATATTAATGTGAATTACAAAACTACTTTGCATTTAAAATATATCAATGAATTCCTTTCCTACAAATACATTACAGGTCTACTACATTTATACTACATCCTATTCTTTAGTAATTAAAACAAAACTTTTAGTTATATTTGATGAGTGGAAACATTCCTTGGTTTATATCGAATTTTAATTGCCGTTTCGGCTGGTGTTCTTATTTTAGGGTTACTATTGTTATTTAAA
>Ga0209291_1002388_pt1 | contig 15238 bp, 13 predicted proteins | sample GOMGulsemesocosm_FD_184633 | JGI IMG/M metagenome (GOLD analysis project Ga0209291, IMG submission 184633) | Methane-oxidizing microbial communities from mesocosms in the Gulf of Mexico - GOM9B Gulf of Mexico (SPAdes) (version 2) | ecosystem: Environmental > Aquatic > Marine > Cold seeps...
AAGAGTTCAACATACGATAAGCTAACCAAAGATGCAGTTAAAGCAACGTCTGAAGCAAAACGTCAAGAGTTATATTATGCTCAAGAAGCACTATTAACTAAAGATATGCCAATCGCGCCAATCTATCAGTACGTTACAGCACGTTTAGTTAACCCACATGTGGGCGGCTACGCGGAAAATAACGCACAAGACCAACTTTACTCTAAAGATATGTATATCATCGCTGAGTAATAGTTTTTCATACCAAGCTGCATGCAGAATAGCGCATGCAGTCTTTTCTGATATTTAAATTGTCACAGATTGAGTTAGATTATGCTTAAATTCATCTTAAAACGAATTCTGGAAGCAATACCGACTATGCTGGTATTGATCACGGTCTCTTTTTTCCTCATGCGTTTCGCCCCTGGTAGCCCATTTTCAAGCGAAAGAACGCTGCCGCCACAAGTGATGGCAAATATTAACGCTAAGTACGGTCTTGATAAACCCGTGTTTGAGCAATACACCACATACCTTACCAACGTTATTCAAGGTGATTTAGGTCCTTCTTTTAAATACAAAGATTTTACTGTTAATGAACTGGTTGCTTCGGCATTACCTGTATCTGCAAAAATCGGTGCGTTCGCTTTTGTATTTGCACTGGTATTCGGTGTTTCCGTCGGCACCATAGCTGCCCTACGACAAAATACCTGGCTAGACTACAGTATTATGTCAACCGCTATGCTCGGGGTGGTCATGCCTTCCTTTGTACTCGCACCCGGCCTTATTTATCTTTTCTCTATTGATCTCGGCTGGTTCCCTGCTGGTGGTTGGTTAGATGGCTCGCTGAAATACATGGTGTTACCTGTATTGGGTATGTCGATGTTATATGTTGCTACTTTCGCGCGTATTACTCGCGGCAGTATGATCGAAACCATGAACAGTAACTTTATTCGTACTGCGCGTTCGAAAGGGTTGAGCTTTCCATATATTGTCATGAAACACGCATTGAAACCGGCGATGTTACCAGTGGTTTCATACATGGGACCTGCTTTCGTGGGTATCATCACGGGTTCGGTGGTAATTGAAACAATTTTTGGCTTACCAGGTATTGGTAAGTTATTCGTTAACGCTGCATTTAACCGTGATTATTCTTTGGTTATGGGTGTCACGATCCTAATCGGATTCTTGTTTATCTTATTCAATGCAGTAGTGGATATTCTACTTGCTTATGTTGATCCGAAAATTCGCTACTAAGGGATTAGGTATGTTATCTAAAACAGATAAAGTAGAAGCGCTAAACAACTTCTCGACAAATTTAGAGATTGAAGGCCGTAGTTTATGGCAGGATGCGCGTATTCGTTTCATGCGTAATAAAGCCGCTATGGTCAGTTTATTCATTTTATTTTTGATCACACTTTCAGTGATCTTTGTGCCTATGTTTAGTCAATATGCGTTTGATGATACTGATTGGTATGCGATGCATGCGCCGCCGTCGGCAGAGCATTGGTTTGGTACTGATAGTTTAGGCCGTGATTTATTGGTACGAACCTTTATCGGTGGTCGTATTTCATTGATGGTTGGTGTGATGGGCGCATTCGTTGCTGTGCTTATTGGTACTTTATACGGCGCGGCATCGGGCTTTATAGGTGGTAAAACTGACCGTGTGATGATGCGTGTCCTTGAGATCCTTTACGCTATTCCATTCATGTTCTTAGTAATTGTATTAGTGACCTTCTTTGGTCGTGACATTATCTTAATCTTTGTGGCGATTGGTGCGATTGCTTGGCTGGATATGGCGCGTATTGTTCGTGGCCAAACGCTAAGCTTACGCGGTAAAGAGTTTATCGAAGCTGCCCATGTATGCGGTGTTAGCAAGTGGGGCATTATTACCCGCCATATCGTACCGAACGTACTAGGTATCGTTGCAGTTTATTCAACGCTACTTATTCCAAGTATGATTTTAACTGAATCTTTTCTTAGCTTCCTTGGCTTAGGCGTGCAAGAGCCTATGACGAGTTGGGGAGCGTTATTGCAAGAAGGTGCACAAACGATGGAACTAGCAATCTGGCAATTAGCTTTTCCTGCGCTATTCATGGTAGTCACACTATTCTGCTTTAACTATGTGGGTGATGGTCTTCGTGACGCATTAGATCCTAAAGACAGATAAGAATTAGATTTAAGGAAGCATTATGAGTTTATTAGATGTAACCGACCTTAGAGTCGAGTTCACCACCCAAGACGGTATCGTAACCGCAGTTAATGATTTGAACTTTTCGCTAGAGCCGGGTGAAACGCTCGGTATCGTGGGCGAGTCTGGTTCAGGTAAATCGCAGACTGTATTTGCTATTATGGGATTATTAGCAAAAAACGGTATTATTTCTGGCAGTGCTAAATTTGAAGATCGTGAGATCTTAAACTTACCAGAAAAAGAATTAAATCATGTACGTGCAGAACAGATCGCGATGATCTTCCAAGATCCGATGACATCATTGAATCCTTACATGAAGGTCAGTGAGCAGATGATGGAAGTGCTTATTCATCATAAAGGCATGTCACGTAAAGAAGCTTTTGAAGAATCAGTTTTCATGCTTGAATCGGTTAAGATCCCGGAAGCACGTATGCGCATTAATATGTACCCACATGAATTTTCAGGTGGTATGCGTCAGCGTGTAATGATTGCCATGGCATTGTTATGTCGCCCTAAACTGTTAATTGCTGATGAACCAACAACGGCGTTAGATGTAACAATCCAAGCGCAGATCATGCAACTATTGAATGAGCTAAAAGATAAGTTTAATACCGCCATTATTATGATCACCCATGATTTAGGCGTCGTTGCTGGCAGTTGTGACAAGGTATTGGTGATGTATGCTGGTCGTACAATGGAGTATGGTAAAGTGAATGATATTTTCTATACCCCGAGCCATCCTTATACAGAGGGGCTGCTTAAGTCGATCCCGCGTTTAGATACCGAAGGTGATATTTTACCGACTATTCCGGGTAATCCACCTAACTTATTGTCACTGCCCCCTGGCTGCCCTTATCAAGATCGTTGCCATCGTGTAATGGATAAATGCAAACAAGAAGAGCCTGTGTTATCGCCGTTTGATGACGCGCGTTTACGTGCCTGCTTCTCAGACCAGGAGACATGGTAATGACTGTTATTGAAAAGCAAAAAGTAGCAAATAAAGAGCAAACACAAGAACAAAATCAAGTAACGGTTGAAGCCGTAAATAAAGAGTTGTTACTCGAGGTGAACAACCTTAAAGTTCAGTTTGATATTCCGTCAAAATCACTATGGCCTTGGGCGCCAGCTCGACCACTTAAAGCGGTTGATGGTGTCAGCATCAAATTATACCAAGGTGAAACGCTAGGCGTAGTAGGGGAATCTGGTTGCGGTAAATCAACCTTTGCTCGTGCATTAATTGGGCTAGTACCTGCGGCTGCCGGTAATGTGGTTTGGTTAGGTCAGGATCTTACTCGTTTACCGCATAATGAAATGCGTGAAAAACGTAAAGAAATTCAGATGATTTTCCAAGACCCGCTAGCATCATTAAACCCGCGTATGACAGTGGGTGATATTATTGCTGAGCCGTTACGTACTTTCTATCCACAATTGTCTAAAGTGGAAGTGAAAGATCAGGTGAAGGAAATGATGATGAAGGTAGGTTTATTACCTAATGTGATCAACCGTTACCCGCATGAGTTCTCGGGTGGTCAGTGCCAGCGTATTGGTATTGCCCGTGCACTGATTCTAAAACCTAAAATGATTATTTGTGATGAGCCAGTATCGGCATTAGATGTATCGATTCAAGCGCAGGTTGTGAATTTATTACAAGAGTTGCAAAAAGAACTGGGCTTAAGCCTGATCTTTATTGCCCATGATTTATCGATTGTAAAACATATCTCTGATCGCGTATTGGTGATGTACTTGGGTAACGCGGTTGAACTGGGTGAATCAAAAGCCTTATTTGCCGAGCCGAAACATCCGTATACCAAAGCCTTGATGTCTGCTGTGCCAATTCCTGATCCGGAACTTGAGCGTAATAAGAAAATTGAAATGCTGGAAGGTGATTTACCGTCGCCATTAAATCCGCCATCAGGTTGTGTATTCCGCACTCGTTGCCCAGTTGCGCAAGCACAGTGTGCAGAAATAAAACCTCAGCTAAAGGGCGAGGACGCGCATTCTGTATCTTGTTTGCTGGTGGATTAATCGCAGTAGTAGTCAGCTTGGATGGACAAGTTGTAGATAGTTAAGTGGTAGATAGTTCAGTCGTAGAGAGTAGGCGAATAAACATTAGTTTATTCGCCTTTTTTATTATCTACTGATATGACCTATTTGTAGCTCATTTCACCTTGAGGGGAAAAATCAGCTGCATTAATAGGGGAGTTAGCTTGGATATAATCCTTTAATACTTCAGCATCTACATAACCAGTATTTACAAATGCAGGGTGAGCTGTGATATTCGGATAACCGTCACCGCCAGCGGCATTAAATGATGGGATAGTGAAACGATATGTCGCTGTTGAGTCTAGTGCTTTACCTGCAATCATCACGTCTGTTACATGGTCTCCAGCTACTGTCATTGCGATACCTGCGAACTGAGCATACGCACCTGAGTCCTTAGTCTTAGTCGCCACAACATTAAGGTAATCCATTACTTCTGCACCTGTCATATCAACATAGGTGATGATGTTGGCAAATGGTTGCACGGTTAATACGTCTTTATAAGAGATATTACCCGCTTCGATTGACGCACGCACACCACCTGAATTCATGATCGCAAAATCAGCGTTCGCACGTTGCATATGTGCAGTAGCAATTAAACGACCTAGGTTCGTTTGGTTGTTACGCACGATCTTACGTTCACCTTGTAACAGTGCGTTAGTTTCACCAATCTGGATATTAAGTGCTGCTTGACCTTTATCTTGGAACGGTTTTAGAGTGTCGTATACCGCTTGGTTTTGTACAATTTCATCTTGAATCAGTACGCGTACCTTTTTACCGTCAGCGTTCTTAATTTTTTTCTTTAAGTTAATCGGGATCAGATTATAAGATTGCAGGGTGAACTCACCATTCTTAAAGGTGTAATCTGCGCGGCCAACATATTTACCCCATTCATGTGCTTGCACTATGTCTGTACCATTTTGTTGATCGGGTTTACATGCTTGACCTGGTTTGAAATCAGCGTATTGATTTGCGCCTTCCATACAAACTGGTTCTTGTGAGTGACCACCGACAATCATGTCTAGATCACCTTCTTCTAAATAACGCGCTAGTTGTACATCACCCGGTGCATTTGAACCATTGTCACCGTTTAGGTAATGGCCCATGTGCGTCGCTGCAATAATTACATCTGGATTATGTTTTGCTTTTAGTTCTGCAATGACTTTTTTGGCTTCAACTTTTGGATCTTTAAATTCAAGTTCGCCAATAAATTCAGGGTTTCCTATGTTAGCTGTGTCCTCTGTAGTGAGGCCAATAACCGCTATTTTTATGCCGTTTTTGTTAAATATTTTGTAAGCGTCGAACATACGCTCGCCATCTTTATAGATGTTGGCGGCAAGGAAAGGGAAGTTAGCCCAACCTTCTTGTTTTGCTAATACGTCAAGTGGGTTGTCAAATTCATGATTACCGATAGCCATTGCATCGTAACCAATCATGTTCATGCCAATAAAATCAGGTTCTGCGTCTTGTAAGTCAGACTCTGGAACACCGGTATTAATATCACCACCCGAGAGTAGCAATACCGAACCGCCTTCAGCTTTAACTTCGCTGCGGATATTGTTTACCAATGTAGCTCGCGCTGCCATGCCGCGTTCACCGTATTTGTTTTGCCAAAAATTACCGTGATTATCGTTGGTATGCAGAATTGTCAGGTTATATTCTTGGTCTTGGATCCAATCGTGATCAACGGATTGTTGATTTGTCGCTTGAGTTGAGCAGCCCGTTGCAATGGCGATAGAAAGAATGCTTAATGCAAAGTTTTTATAATTCATTATGGAACCTTAAAAATAGATAACTATAGCGAGTAAGTTACCCTAAGTATGCGATTTATAGCAAGTTATTAACTTAAAATTACAAACTCTTCATTTAATTTTAATTTCAATATGAACAACTAGTAAACGCTAATCTTTTGAGTGAAAGTGTTGCAATGCCATTCAGGCTTAGAAGTTTGTGTTTTGTCACATTTTTTGACATTTTACTCTAATTTATAACTATGTTTATTGAACTTTTTTTTAATCGCGATACACTCGCGACATAAAAATAGCGCTGACTCATACAGAGTTGTGCACCATAAAATGGAAGTAATGATGAAAAACATTAAAAATGCAGCTTTAGCTGCAACAACGCTTGCTGCTATCTCTTGCAACGCATTCGCGGCTGATTATTCTGATGATATCCACAAGAATGACTACCAATGGTCACAGTTCAACATAATGTATGCAGTTGGCGAAAAGCCAAGTGGTTCAGACAGTCTGAAGCATGATTATTTAGAAATGGAATTTGGCGGCCGTTCAGGGGTTGTTGATCTATATGGCTATGTTGACGTATTTAACCTAGCAACTAAAACGTCAAGTAATTCAGATAAAAATCCTGGTTCAGCAAGTAAAATGTACATGAAGCTTGCACCACGTTTTTCACTTGATGGCATGACTGGTAAAGATTTATCTTTCGGTCCAGTTCAAGAGTTATATGTAGCAACGTTATTTAACTGGGGCGGCGGTGAGATTGGTGCTGATGTAAATAACTCTTTCGTTGGTCTAGGTTCTGATGTAATGGTGCCTTGGTTAGGTAAAGTAGGCATGAATGTTTATGGTCTATACGACGGTAACGCTAAGGACTGGAACGGTTACCAATTTTCTATGAACTGGTTCAAACCTGTGATTAATTTTGACAACGGTAGCTTCATTTCTTACCAAGGTTATATTGATTACCAGTTTGGTGCTGAATCAAGTGCTACTAATGAAAGTAGCGGTGGTGCTATGTTTAATGGTATCTACTGGCACTCAGAGCGTTACTCTGTAGGTTATGGCCTGAAAGCATACAATGATATTTACACAATCAAATCAAGTGTAGGTAGTGGTTTTGCACATTACTTAGCTGCATCTTACAAATTCTAAGAACCTAATCTTAGAATAAGTTTGTGGAGTCACGTTTAACGTGGCTCCAAATTCCCTTAAATTATTTCTTCTCTAGTACGACTCTGTCATTAATTTCTCTATCGAATCTTATTATCAATTCTATATTCTCCTATTCCACTGTTATCTAACAGTAAGCTTCTCTCTGCAGTATTGGATTTTATCCGCTCTAGAGCCATTTACATCTCTTGCTCTATAATTATGTGTTTATTGCATTTAACTCAATAAAATCAGGTTTAGCAGTACTGCATTTATTGATAACGTCTATACATAATGGTTGTGAGGTTGATTGATGAATCCTATTTATAAATTGTTACTTTCGAGTGCTGCGTTAGCCACTTTATCAAATACGGTAATAGCGGCAGATTATAGCGATGGTTTGCATAAGAATGACTACAAATGGATGCAGTTTAATATTATGTATTCAATTAATGAAAAACCCAGCATTGCAGATAACTTGGATCATGATTATCTCGAGTTAGAGTTTGGCGGTCGTTCAGGGATTGTCGATTTGTATGGTTATGTTGACGTATTCAATTTAGCTAATACAGACTCCAGCGACTCGGATAAAACCGATGGGGCGAGTAAGATATTTATGAAACTGTCGCCGCGTTTTTCCCTAGATGCGATGACTGGGAAAGATCTGTCTTTTGGTCCTGTGCAGGAAGTCTATATCGCGACGTTGTTTAATTGGGGAGGCGGAGGAATTACAGGTAGCCGTTTCAACGATGTGCAGGGACAGCCTGATGTAGTTATCGATGGCGATATTAATAATTCATTCTGGGGTGTCGGTAGTGATGTCATGGTGCCTTGGTTTGGCAAGGTGGGAATGAACCTGTATGGCTTGTATGATCTGAATATCAAAGACTGGAATGGTTATCAGTTTTCCATGAACTGGTTCAAACCGTTTGTGACTTTCGATAATAACAGTTTTATTGCTTATCAGGGTTATGTTGATTATCAGTTTGGTGCCGATGCCAATGATGCTGTATTTGTGCCAACGACGGCACATGGTGGAGTGATGTTTAACGGAATTTACTGGCACTCAGATCGTTATTCACTGGGTTATGGGATGAAAATTTATAATGACGTATATACTGTCAAAGATGGCGCTGGTGATCTTGGCTTAGAGTCTACCGGTTATTCCCATTATTTTGCGGCAATTTATAAATTTTAGGTTTGGCACTCGTAATGCTAAAGAGCTAGGGATCATCTAGCTCTTTTTTCAGTTTTGTGGATTGAGTAAACGGCTTGCTGGAAGGTAGCTCAGGCGTGTTGCGGGGTGGTTTTAAAACTAACAAACCAGGCTGTTAACTGTGTCATAGAGTAACCTAACAGAGCGCCAAGCAGCAACGGCAGTATAATAGGCATTACATCACCAGCCATGGCAAAGGTAATACAGCAACCGATAAAGGCACCGGGGATAAACGCCAGTTTGGCATAGCTGGCTTGCAAACACATAGCGCTGGTCACAATGCCTGTAAGTAAGTAACCGAGCAACGGTGTATCGACAAAACTACTGCCCGTGATAGCTAACCAAGCCCAAAACACCCCAGATAGCGTAGTAAACCAAGTCATTAATACACCCTGAAATCCAACTTTCGGTTGCGCAAAATAAGTGCTGCAACTTAAGAAACCAATCCAGGTAACCAGATGAAACGTATCGGCTATACCGCACCACAGTGCAGCAAGTAGACCTGCAGAAATTGCTACTTGGTAACGATCTTTCATGTTTTAACTCTAATAGATATTAATAATTTTAGTGATTAAATTACAGTAAAAGTAAGAATAAAAACATGAAGTCTGTCGTAAATGCGATATTAAAATCTGTGATTATATAAAATACTAAGTGAAATATTATTTGTTGTGATTTATAAATGCGAATGTTTGTGGTTAAAATTTAATCATTTCTTGTCAGCGTAGAGCGTACTCTTTGTTAATGCTATTTTATTTTATTCTTAATTAAATTAGCTCTATTACTTTCGACATAAGCATTTTTCTTCGTAACAATAACCTCTCTATTTCAAATGAAAGAAATATCGCTCGTTCTTAGATCTAACTCGCATTTTTATACTTCAGTACTAGAATTATCCTTATTTTTGGCTATATTCAAGCCATCGAAACGTTTGCGCAAACGTTTCGATGGCGTTAACATGAATTATATTGAAGACTCAGATTTAGCTATTTTTACCTTGTAAGGCGTGACCCATGAAGAAAAATGCACTTATCAACGCAGACTTATCTTATTTAGTTGCAACGCTTGGCCATACCAATGAGATCACCATTTGTGATGCTGGTTTACCGGTTCCAACGTCAACGCAGCGTATCGACCTTGCACTCATTCCTGGTGTACCGACATTTATCGCCACGGTTAAAGCTATTCTTGGCGAGATGCAAATTGAAGGCATCGTATTGGCTGAAGAGTTTGCAACGGTTAGCCCAGAGCTACATACCGCCTTACTTGATGTGATCAGCAATGAAGAACAGCTAACCAATAAAACAATTGTAATCACTTATATTAGCCATGAAGCGTTTAAACAAAGAACGCAACAGAGCAAGGCCGTTGTGCGTACGGGTGAATGTACACCTTATGCCAACGTGATATTCCAATCTGGCGTGGTGTTTTAATCAAATTCATTATTGATTGTACGACACGTAATAGCAGCTATTTATGCGGAATAAAGTAGGAACTGACATGACGCAAGCAATTTTAAAACTCAGTGGTATCGAAAAATCATTTCCAGGTGTTAAAGCACTGGATAATGCTTGTTTGAATGTATACCCAGGTAAAGTAATGGCATTACTGGGCGAAAATGGTGCCGGTAAGTCGACGCTGATGAAGGTACTTACGGGTATCTATCACATGGATAAAGGTAATATTAACTATCAAGGTAGCGATATTAACTTTGAAGGTCCGCGTCATTCTCAAGAAATGGGCATTAGCATTATTCATCAAGAATTAAACTTGATCCCTGAGTTAACGATTGCTGAAAATATCTATTTAGGCCGTGAACAAACCAATGCGTTTGGCGGTATTAAATGGACTCAAATGTATCGTGATGCAGATGTATTGCTACAACGCTTAAATGTAAAACACAGTTCACGTCAGTTGCTGGGCGAGCTTAGTTTAGGTGAGCAGCAAATGGTTGAAATTGCCAAAGCGCTGTCATTTAAATCACAAGTCATTGTGATGGATGAACCAACGGATGCATTGACTGACAGTGAAACAGAATCATTATTTAACGTGATTAACGAACTGCGTAATGACGGTTGCGGTATCGTTTATATCTCGCACCGTTTAAAAGAGATCTTTGAGATCTGCGATGATATTACCGTACTGCGCGATGGTAAGTTTATTGATGAAATTGCGGTTAGTGCTATTGATGAAGATGGTCTGATTGAGAAAATGGTAGGCCGTCGTCTTGATGAAATTTATCCACGTATCGATGCTGAACACGGTACGCGGTGTTTGGAAGTTGCCAACATTACCGCCCCGGGTGTACATGATGTCAGCTTTACACTAGACCATGGTGAGATATTAGGTGTTTCAGGTTTAATGGGCGCAGGTCGCACCGAGTTAATGAAAGCGATTTATGGTGCATTGCCACGTATAAATGGCGATGTGATGTTAGAGGGGAAAGTGGTAAGCCCGATAACTCCGCGTGATGGTCTGGCGAACGGCATTGCTTATATTTCTGAAGACCGTAAAGGCGATGGCCTTGTTCTAGGCTTATCAGTGAAAGAAAATATGTCATTGTGCGCATTGGACTCACTTTCTAAAGGCCTGCAATTAGATCACGCTAAAGAAGCGACCGCAGTAGAAGACTTTATGCGTCAGTTTAATATTAAAACGCCAAGTCGCGATCAAATTATTGGTAACTTATCTGGTGGTAATCAGCAGAAAGTAGCGATTGCTAAAGGTTTAATGACCCGCCCTAAAGTGCTTATTTTAGATGAACCTACACGCGGTGTTGATGTTGGTGCTAAAAAAGAGATCTACCAGTTAATCAATCAATTTAAAGCAGAAGGCATGAGTATCATCCTAGTGTCGTCAGAAATGCCTGAAGTATTAGGTATGAGTGACCGCATTTTAGTGATGCACGAAGGCCGTATCAGCGGTGAGTTTATGGCTGAACATGCTAACCAAGAAAAACTAATGGCGTGTGCTGTTGGCAAAAAAATCAATGAGGCAGGGCTATGAGCCAGAACCAAACAGTTAATAAAAACTCCAATAACAATTTGAACGGTGATGTTATGACGAAAACTCTAACCCAAAAATTCTTCACTAAAGAATGGTTGTTTGAACAAAAATCATTAATTGCCTTAATTTTGCTGATTGTGGTGGTGTCTTTCTTAAATCCTCACTTTTTCACTATGGGCAATATTTTAAACATATTACGTCAAACATCGGTAAGCGCGATCATTGCAGTGGGCATGACCTTAGTGATCTTAACTGGCGGTATCGATTTAGGTGTTGGCTCGGTGTTAGCCCTATGTGGTGCCTTTGCCGCGTCCTTAATTGCGATGGAAGTGTCAGTGATGATTGCCGTACCTGTGGCATTATTTGCGGGTGCAGCATTAGGTGCAATGAGCGGTATTATTATTGCCAAAGGTAAGGTACAAGCCTTTATCGCGACACTGGTGACTATGACATTGTTACGTGGTGTGACTATGGTTTATACCGATGGTCGTCCAATCTCAACTGGTTTTACTGATGTTGCTGATAGCTTCTCATGGATCGGTACTGGTTATTTATTAGGTGTGCCAGTGCCAATCTGGTTAATGGTTATTGTCTTTGCTTCGGTATGGTACTTACTTAATCATACGCGCTTTGGTCGTTATGTTTATGCCCTTGGTGGTAATGAAGCGGCGACACGTTTATCTGGTATTAACGTAGATAAAGTGAAGATTGGTGTTTATGCAATCTGTGGTGTACTGGCTGCACTAGCTGGTCTGATTGTGACGTCACGTCTATCATCTGCGCAACCAACGGCGGGCATGGGTTATGAGTTAGATGCGATTGCAGCTGTAGTAGTCGGCGGTACCAGTCTTGCTGGTGGTAAAGGTCGCATTATGGGCACGCTGATTGGTGCATTAATTATTGGCTTCCTGAATAACGCATTAAATCTATTGGATGTATCTTCATACTTCCAAATGATTGCTAAAGCTGTGGTGATCTTGCTTGCAGTATTAGTTGAAACGAAAAAGAAATAAATAGAAGAATAACAACAATAAAACTAGCGACAAACTAGTCGTAATCAAAAATCTGTGAACCTCAATACCCTATCTGAGGCAGCAGAATTAACGTAAAAGAAGGTATATGTAATGAAAAAATTAGCAACCTTGATCTCTGCAGCTGTAGTTTCAGCATCGTTCAGTGCAACAGTAATGGCGCAAGATACGATTGCAATGGTGGTATCGACGCTAAACAACCCTTTCTTTGTAACAATGAAAGAAGGTGCGGAAGCGAAAGCAAAAACCTTAGGTTATGAGTTAATTGTGCTGGATTCACAGAACGATCCAAGTAAAGAGTTATCGAACGTTGAAGATCTTACTGTCCGCGGCGTAAAAGCAATTCTAATCAACCCAACTGATTCAGATGCAGTATCGAACGCTATCCGTATGGCTAACCGTTCAGGTATTCCTGTATTAACATTAGACCGTGGTGCAAGTCGCGGTAAAGTAGTTAGCCACATTGCTTCTGATAATGTTGCTGGTGGCGAAATGGCTGGTCAATATATTAATGACACTATTGGCGCTAATGCAAAAGTTATCCAATTAGAAGGTATCGCGGGTACATCTGCGGCACGTGAACGTGGTCAAGGCTTTATGCAAGCGGTTGATAAAAATAAAATGAATTTGCTAGGTAGTCAACCAGCTGATTTTGACCGTACTAAAGGTCTTAACGTAATGGAAAACATGCTTGCTGCTAACCCGAATGTACAAGCTGTATTTGCACAAAATGATGAAATGGCATTAGGTGCGTTACGTGCTGTACAAGCATCAGGTAAAGACGTATTAATCGTTGGTTTTGATGGTACTAAAGACGGTATCGCAGCAGTTAATCGCGGTATCTTAGGCGCAACTATTGCACAACAACCAGCGTTAATTGGTGCTCTTGGTGTTGAAGCTGCTGACAAAGTACTTAAAGGTCAGTCTGTAGAGAAAAGTATCGCTGTACCACTAAAAGTGATCACTAAGTAATCATGCTTCTCGAGTAAAGAGAGTGGGGGGGGCGCGTTAAGCGTTATTCCCTTGCTCTACTCTTTATTTTTATTCGTCATTCTATTCCTGATTAAAACCTGACTTAATTGCATTCGTTAATATGCAGTGTCATTAAGTCATGTTTTATTCTCTCCAGTTACAAAGTATTAAGGCTTCTTTATGAATAAATTAGTTGTGTTAGGTAGCGTTAACGCTGATCATGTTTTACAAGTGGCTTCTTTCCCGCGTCCAGGCGAAACCTTATTGGGGCATAGTTATGCTGTTATCCCTGGTGGTAAAGGGGCTAATCAGGCGGTAGCCGCTGCACGTTTAGGCGCTGATATTGCTTTCATTGCTTGTGTTGGTGATGATAGTTTTGGTGCTAATATGATCACCGAATTCGGCCGTGATGGAATTAATACTCAAGCTGTGATGGTAGAACAAGATACCCCAACAGGTATCGCCATGATCCAAGTTGCGGCAACCGGTGAAAATAGCATTTGTATTTCAGCAGAAGCCAATGCTCGTTTAACCCCAGAACGCTTAGCGCCACATAATGCGTTAATTGAGCAAGCTGATACACTGTTGATGCAATTAGAAACGCCGATTGCAACTATCACGCAAGCAGCTAAAATAGCACATCAAGCGGGTACGCGTGTTGTATTAAATCCGGCGCCTGCACAGCCATTAAATGATGAGCTGTTAGCTGTTGTTGATTTGATCACCCCAAATGAAACCGAAGCTGAGTTATTAACGGGCATTAAAGTCACCGATATGGAGTCAGCGCAAGTAGCTGCTAATGTATTACATGATAAAGGCATTAGCGAGGTGATGATCACGTTAGGTAGCCAAGGTGTATGGATAAGTAAGGCTGGTACTGGTAAGCAAGTAAAAGGTTTCCGTGTTGATGCGGTTGATACTACGGCGGCAGGTGATACCTTTAATGGTGGTCTGTTAGCTGGGTTACAAGCGGGACTAGCGTTAGATGATGCTATTGTGTTTGCTCATGCTGCAGCGGCAATTTCTGTTACCCGTGTTGGCGCGCAAACATCGATTCCTACTAAAGCGGAAATTGATGAATTCTTAGCGTTGCAAGGTTAACGCGAACAGCAGGTAGTGGATAGCTATTATATAATCACTACCTTATTTCACATAAACGATGATGGACAAGATCTGCTAATGGCAACAATTAAAGACGTAGCAAGACATGCGGGCGTATCAACGTCAACGGTGAGTCATGTATTAAATAATACACGCTATGTTAGTGAAGATGTGTCTGCGCGCGTACAAGCGGCTGTTGAAGAGTTGCGTTATGCACCGTCGGCATTAGCACGTAGCCTTAAAGTCCAGAGTACCAAAACATTCGGCATGTTAGTAACGACCTCAACCAACCCGTTTTTTGGTGAAGTATTAAAAGGTGTTGAACGTCGTTGTTATGAACACGGTTATAATCTTATTCTATGTAATACCGAAGGTGATGTGGCACGCATGCATGCCAACCTCGATACGCTACTACAGAAGCGTGTTGATGGTTTAATGCTGATGTGCAGTGAGGTTGAAAGCCAAGGTTTTAATTTATTTGAACGTCACAAACCGGTACCAACCGTAGTAATGGATTGGGGTCCGACTAATTTTTCATGTGATAAGATCCAAGATAACTCTCATCGCGGTGGTTACATGGCCACGCAGTACTTAATTGCCAAAGGTCATACTGATATCGGTTGTATTACTGGTATCTTAGATAAGCTGACGGCGCAACAACGTTTTGCTGGTTTTAAGCAAGCTATGGAAGAAGCGGGATTAGACATTAATCCTAACTGGGTGACAGCGGGTAACTTTGAGTGTGAAGGTGGCGAAAAAGCCTTTGCTGAGATGTACGCCAACGGTCCATTACCATCAGCCTTATTTGTTT
>Ga0209291_1002390_pt1 | contig 15234 bp, 11 predicted proteins | sample GOMGulsemesocosm_FD_184633 | JGI IMG/M metagenome (GOLD analysis project Ga0209291, IMG submission 184633) | Methane-oxidizing microbial communities from mesocosms in the Gulf of Mexico - GOM9B Gulf of Mexico (SPAdes) (version 2) | ecosystem: Environmental > Aquatic > Marine > Cold seeps...
GCCCGTTATTTTGAAGGAAAAACTGTTGTACATAGTGATGTAGTGGCAAAGTTTAAGGAATTAAGAGCGTTATAGTTAATTATAATTAGTTCATATGTTAATATGAAAAGCAATACTTTTTTAGTCAAAAAGCCCAAAAGATGAGTACAAAAATTTTTTATAGTCACGGAAAATTATTGCTTACTGGAGAGTATGTTGTACTTGATGGGGCAGCAGCATTGGCTGTTCCTACAAATAAAGGGCAGTATTTAACTGTAAAATTAATTGATGCTCCAAAATTGGTTTGGAAAAGTTTTGATGAAAACAATCAAGTTTGGTTTAAAGATGAATTCTTGTTATTAGATTTAAAACTGAACAAACCAGAAAATGACATTTCTAATAAATTACTTGAGATATTACTTGTCGCTCAGGAATTAAATCCTAGTTTTTTAATAGGAGACAATGGTTTTTATGTAACTACAAAGTTAACATTTAATAAATCATTTGGTCTTGGTACGTCGTCAACCCTAATTGCTAATATTGCTAAATGGGCAAATGTCAATCCGTATCAACTACTTTGGAAATCGTTTAAAGGAAGTGGGTATGATTTAGCTTGTGCTACAAGTTTATCGGGACTTGTGTATAGTATTGTTAATGAATTTCCGGTGGTTAATGCGGTAGCTTTTACTCCTTTGTTTAAAGAGCAAGTATATTTTGTATACTTGAATACTAAACAAGATAGTAAAGAGGGGATTTTACAATATAAAAAGTTATCTAGAAAGTCTAAAGAAAATGCGATTATAGAAATTAATAAGCTTACTACATTGATTCTTAAATGTAGTGAGTTAGTAAAGTTTAATTCATTATTAAGAGCACATGAAAATGTAATCTCACAGTTAATTAAAGTTCCTACAGTACAAGAAACATTATTTTCGGATTATACTCAAGGAGTTGTGAAAAGTTTAGGGGCTTGGGGAGGTGATTTTGTTTTGGTGACAGTCAATGATAAGTTAGATTTAGATTATTTCATTAAAAAAGGGTATGCTACAATTTTCAGCTATAATGAAATGTTGTTAGTATAAATATTTTTTTTGAGTTCTATATTTAGTGTCTGTTTCGTGTTTTTTATTTAACTAACGTTTCCTTTTATTTTGAATTTATTAGAAGATAATATATATACTTTAATTAGAAAAATAGCATTGCCAGCGAGTATAGGGTTTGTATTTATTACACTATTCAATGTGGTGGACACCTATTTTGCTGGAAACCATATTTCTTCAGAAGCTTTAGCAGGAATGACGTTTGTTTTTCCTATGCATTTGATTATGATGGCTTTTGGAGCTGGGATATATGCAGGTACAACTGTATTGAGTACGGAGGCTTTAGGACAACAAAATAAAGCAAAAGTCATTCAATTATTATATAATGCCTTTCTTTTTACAATAGTTATTAGTTTTCTATTAGGGATTTTTGTTTGGTTTACTACAAAACCAATAATCATCTTAATGGGTGCTACTCAAGAAGCCTTAGAAGCGGGGGTGTCTTACATGCATATTATTGCATTATCTACGCCATTTTTTATGGGCGGTTATTTTTTGAATACCATATTAACAATCCAAGGGGATACTAAGTCTTTTCGTAATGCTGTTATCTTGTCTTTTTTTATAAATATTGGATTAAACGCTCTCTTTATTCTTTATTTTGATTGGGGAGTAGATGGCTTAGCATTTGCAACATTTATAGTAACTATTATAAGTTTTGCTTATATGCTTTTTAAAGTTCGTAAAAGTAAATTGTTTTATGAGTTTGCTTATGAGTTTTGTGTCAGAGACAAGATAATGCAATGGAAAATCAGTAAGCAAGGGCTTCCTGCAGTTTTAAATATGTTAATCATGTCACTACAACTATTTATCATGAATAGCTACGTAGATTTTTATGCCGGTCAACATGCAGTTGCGGGAATGGGAGCGGCCTTTCGTGTTGAGCAACTAATTATTCTTCCAACAATAGCATTGAATATAGCTGCTATGACTATTATGGGGTATAATTATGGAGCCAAAAATATACCACGAATTATAGAAACATTTAAGGCAATTACTTTAATTGGGTTAAGTATTGTTGCTATTGGAATCTTACTCATTCTTGCTTTTGGAGATGCCATTATCATGTTTTTTGATTCTACTCCAACAGTTGTTTCATTTGGAAGTCGTTATTTACAAGTTAGTACAATTGTTTTATTGAGTTATGTTTTAGTAGGTTCAGCAACTGCAACTTTACAGTCATTACAGAAACCACTTATAACACTAGGAATAAGTTTTTTTAGGCGTATAGTTCTCACGTTACTTTTCTTTACAATTCTTACAACTTATTTTGATTTTGGAATTGATGGAATATTGTATGCATTAATGGTTTTACCATGGATTGGAGCACTTCTTTTTTTTATATTATTACAAAAAACTATTCATAAGAAGAAAATTGAATTTACCTAATATTTAATTTTTTACTTAAAGACTTAATTGACATGTTTCGATAACTCCCGATATTCCAACCTTTCGCTAGTTTTCAACTAGTACCGGAGTGAGTCTGGATATAGTATCCTCCCTCGTATTCTATGATTAAATAAAAATGTTAAAATGGCGTGTTTTAATGCTTTAAACTCTTGGTTTTGTATATATCGTTAATATTGTTGTTTAATTGGTATTAAAGATAAGGTGAATTCAAATGTCAGAAGAAACTTGTCGAGAACCAATAAAATATTGATTATCAAATACAATTGAACAAGTTAAATATGACCTATTGTTTTATTTAAACTTAATTTTTAACATCTAAAGCATCCCTTAAAGCATTTCCTGTTAGCATAAAAGCCATAACTAAGCTCATAATAGCAATACCAGGAATAATTGCTAAATAAGGTTTTCCCAAAATAATATAAGAGTAATGGTCTTTAATCATTCCTCCCCAACTAGGCGTTGGAGGTTGTGCTCCTATCCCTAAAAAACTCAGTCCGCTTTCAATTAAAATAGCTCCAGCAAAATTAGCTGCTGAGATAACAATTACTGGGGCTAGGATATTGGGTAATATGTGTTTAAAAATAATTCTGAAATCAGTAAACCCTAAAGTCCTAGCGGCGGTTATATACTGCATTTTTTTAACTCCTAAAACTTGTCCTCTTACCACTCTTGCTACTTCTACCCACATAGTAAGTCCTACAGCAATGAATACTTGCCAAAATCCTTTTCCTAAAGCTAATGTAATTGCAATGACTAATAGTAAGGTAGGGATTGACCATGAGATGTTTATAACCCACATAATAAAAGCATCAACTTTCCCGCCATAATAACCAGCTAATGCTCCAGTGAATATTCCTATAATAAGAGAAATAAAAACGGCGATAAATCCTATGAAAAATGAAATCCGCGCACCTATCAAAACTCTACTTAATAAATCTCTACCATATTTATCAGTGCCTAAATAAAATGTCTTTGAGGTGATATATTGATCGGTAATTTGATTCCAATTTGAAATAGTTCCAAAAGTATTTAGTTCAAATAGTTTTTCTAGTTGTGCTCCTTGAATTTCTGAGTACGGAGTAATGAATAACTGGTTGTTATATATTCTATAGCCTGAAATGGGTAGTTCGGTACTACGTGTTTTTGTTCCTAAAAAAAGCTTGTTTATATAGGTTTGATCAATTTTATTTTCAGAAGGCAGTGTAAGTATTTGTGTAGTAAAACCAGGAGGTTTAGAGTGTATGGATAAATGCATTTGATTTGCATTTTGTGAATTGTCCGGTGCAAAAGCATATGCAAAAACAGCAATTAATCCGCATAGAATAATATACCCCAAACTTAAAACGCCCCAAAAATTTCGTTTGAATTTTTGGAGCGCTAAACTACTTAGTGAGCTTGATTTTTTTGCCATGAAAAAATTAGTCTTTTAGTACTATTTTTTGTTTAATCTTGATGTTATTTGTTTGTAGGTCCTCTAAAACATTTACTGCTTCTTCAATATATACATCTTTGGCTAAATATTTATGCCAAGTTTTACGCTTATTACCTAAGATGGAATCTTTTTCAATTAAAACTGTTTCATATGGTAATGAGGTAAATGATAAGTTGGTTTTGTAATTGTTAATGGCTTCAAATTGCTTTCCAGTTTCTTTTATTTTAGTTTTTTCAGCTACATAATCACTATATTTTAAAGAAGCTTCTTTTTCGTCAGATTGTTTTTTAATCCACCTTGCTTGCTTTTCAATTAATTGTAATTGCGAGTTATTACTCATACGAGCATTACTTTTACTAATTGTTTCTTCGTAATTAATAAAACCATCCCAAGCTGAATATTGCGCAGGGTCAATTTTATCCCATGGTAATGGGTTATCTTGATCTTTTTCACCAATGTCAATAAAGCTATAACGATCAACTACTACTACATCACTTTTTACCCCTTCTAATTGAGTTGATCCTCCGTTAATTCGGTAGAATTTCTGAGTTGTTAGTTTTAAAGCACCTACATCACCGAAGGAATTATTTCTCATAAATCTATTTAAATCCATTACGTTTTGCACCGTTCCTTTTCCAAAAGTTTGTGAGCTACCAATAATAATAGCTCGCTTATAATCTTGTAAGGCAGCAGCTAAAATTTCGGAAGCTGAAGCTGATAATTCATTAACTAATACTACTAACGGACCGTCCCAAATAATACTTGAATCGGTGTCTTTTAATACATCTTTTTTCTTTCCTGATGATTTTACTTGTACTACAGGTCCATCTTTGATAAACAGTCCAGTCATATCAACAACAGTTTGCAAGGATCCGCCTCCGTTATTCCTTAAGTCCATAACTAAACCTTCCATTCCTTGTTTTTTCAAACGGATGATTTCTTTTTTAACGTCAGAAGAAGCATTTCTACTTTCCGAATAATCTTTAAAATCGACATAAAATCTAGGTAAGTTGATAATACCAAATGTTCTATCATCTTTCTTTATTAAAGAGCTTTTAGCATAGGTTTCTTCTAATTCAACAATATCTCTTTTAATCTGAATTACTTCTATAGCACCGTCTACTTTTCTTATCGTTAACTTAACAATAGTTCCTTTAGGACCTTTAATTAATTTTATAGCATTGTCCAATCGCATGCCGACAATACTCGTTGGTTCGGTGTCGTTTTCTTGAGCTACTTTTAATATAACATCACCTGCTTCCAATTCCTGTGCTCTCCAAGCTGGTCCTCCAGAAATAAGCGACATTATTTTTACTTCATTATTCCTTTTTTGTAAACGAGCACCAATACCCTCTAACTTCCCCGACATATCTTGGTCAAAACGCTCTTTATCTTTAGGAGCATAATAAGCAGTATGTGGATCGAATACTTCAACAATTGCATTTAAATAGTTTGTAAACCAATCTTTACGCTCCAAGTCATCCATTATGGAATAATAATCGATTAAGAATTCTTTGGTTTTTTGGCGAGCTTCTTTTTCGGCTGTTATTGTACTGATTTTTGTTTTAATACTCTCTTTTTCATTAGTATCTACTTCTAGTTCATCATCATAATTATCAATAGTGGAATATTTTAATTGCTTTCTCCACCTATCTTTCATTTCTTTTTTTGAGTTAACATATTCGTTAGTTTCATAGTCGGTATTTAAATATTCCGTTTTAGAATAATCAAAAGGGGTTTCTATTATAGCTAAGGATAAAGATTCTCCTTCTTTCATACGTTCCATTAGTTTTCCATATACTAAATTGAAAAATGTTAAATCCTTATTTTTTATTTGATCATCAATATCATTTTTATACTGATTAAAACTTTTGATGTCTGATGCATAGAAGTATCTTTTTAATGGGTCGACAGAATTAATGAAATCTTCAAAAACTTTTTCTGAAAATTCATCGTTAATATCAGTAGGACTATAATGCCATTGACCTAAAACATAGCTAATTAATTCAAGTAGTAATTTGTCTTTATTAGGGTCGTCAAATGTTTTTGTAGTAAAACTACATGAAGTAATTGCAATAAGGCATACTAGGGTGGCTATTTTGAAATTCTTAATCATAAATTGTGTCATTTTCTGTCCGTATATGTAAGTTACTGAAAATATCAAGCCAAAGTAGTATAATTACCCTTAAATTTTTCTTAAAAATGGCGTAGCTGTTTATCATTGCTATTTTTGTACTTTAGCATTTGAATAACAAATATAGAAAAATGAGCGAGAAACCACTTATTTTAGTGACTAATGATGATGGGATTACAGCACCAGGAATTAGGGCTTTGATTGAAGTAATGAATGAGCTTGGAGAGGTTTTTGTTGTAGCACCTGATAGCCCTCAAAGCGGAATGGGGCATGCTATTACATTAAACTCTACATTGCATATTGAATTATTAACAAAAAAAGAAGATAAGCAAGTAGAGTATAGTTGTTCAGGTACCCCAGCAGATTGTGTGAAACTTGCAGTTAATGAAATTTTATATAGAAAGCCTGACTTATGTGTTTCAGGAATCAATCACGGATCTAACTCAGCAATAAATGTGATTTATTCAGGAACTATGAGTGCAGCAATAGAAGCTGGTATTGAAGGGATTCCTTCTATTGGGTTTTCGTCTATAGACCATAGTAGAAATGCTAATTTTGAACAGTTTAAAGGGTATATTAGAGCTATTACAAAAAACGTGTTAGAAAATGGGCTACCTGAGGGAATTGTATTGAATGTGAATTTCCCTAAGGAGGGGATTAGAGGGCTTAAAGTTTGTCGTCAAGCAAAAGCCAATTGGATAGAAGAGTTTGATAAAAGAATGAGCCCTCAAGGAAAAGAGTATTATTGGTTAACTGGAGAGTTTGTTAACTTGGATAAAGGTGAAGATACTGATTTACATGCGCTTGATAATGGATATGGAACAATAGTTCCTGTTCAGTTCGATTTAACAGCACATCATTTTATACAACAATTAAATACTTGGAATTTTGAAGATTAAACAGGAGGTTATTAAAGGTCTTTTTACAGGAATTATTTCGGCAGCTATTGGAGTTATAATCTGTATATTTATATTTTCTAATATAAAAAGCAAAAGTTTTGTCGCTACTTTTGAGTTGTTTAAAGCACAAGGGAATTTGTGGATGTTACTTGCTTTAGGAGCAATTGCTAATTTAATTGTATTTTTTCTATTTCTTAAAAAGGATATGGATTACAGGGCAAGAGGGGTTCTTTTAGCTACTATATTGGTCGCATTTACTGCATATGCGTTTTATTTTTTATAAAGTAAGGAGTAAATTACAAGTGATTATTGAAGAATTATAAAAATAAATAATGAAGTATTATATTATTGTTGGAGAAGCATCAGGAGATTTACATGCGTCAAACTTGATGAAAGCAATATTACAGAAGGATGTAGATGCTGAATTTAGGTTTTGGGGAGGTGATTTGATGCAGGCTGTTGGCGGTACTCTAGTTAAGCACTATAAGGAGCTCGCTTTTATGGGGTTTGTGGAGGTGCTAATGAACCTTAGGACAATTAGTAGAAATATATCATTTTGTAAAAAAGACTTAGCAAAATACAATCCTGATAAAATTATTTTTGTGGACTATCCAGGCTTCAATTTCAGAATAATGAAATGGGCTAAAGCGTTAAATTTTGAAACACATTATTATATTTCTCCTCAAATTTGGGCTTGGAAAGAAAACAGAATTAAAGCAATAAAACGAGATGTGGATAGCATGTATGTTATTCTGCCATTCGAAAAAGATTTTTATGAAACAAAACATAATTACCCAGTACATTTTGTTGGACATCCTTTGTTAGATGCAATAAATAATAGAAGCTTGGTTGATGAATTTGAGTTTAGAAAGGAATATAAATTAAATGAAAAGCCAATAATTGCTTTATTGCCTGGAAGTAGAGCGCAAGAAATAAAAAAAATGCTTACTATAATGCTTTCTATAGTAGATGATTTTAAGGAATATCAGTTTGTAATAGCAGGAGCCCCAAGTCAGGAATTTGATTTTTACAAACAGTTTATTAATAACAGTAATATCAATTTTATAGCTAACAAAACCTATGACTTATTAAGTTTGTCAGTAGCTGCATTAGTTACATCAGGAACTGCTACACTAGAAACAGCATTATTTAAAGTGCCACAAGTAGTTTGTTATAAAGGAAATAATATTTCATTTCAAATAGCCAAACGAATTGTGAATCTAGACTATATTTCTTTGGTAAATTTGATAATGGGTAAGGAAGTCGTGAAAGAGTTAATTCAAGAGGAGTTAACTGCTAAAAATTTGAAGGTTGAATTGTCAAATATTTTAGATTTATCCTCTAGGAATAAAATGTTTAATGATTATTTTGATTTAGAGCAAAAGCTAGGAGGTAGTGGTGCTAGTGAAAATACAGCTTCTCTAATAATATCTAAATAACAAATGTTCATGAAAAAAACTATTTATATATTGTTTTTTGCTTTTGTATTTGTGTCTTGTAAATCAAGTAAAAAAGTGATTACTTCAAAGTCGCCTTCGAATGCGCATACAACAAAAATAACTTTTCCAAAAAAGAATTCTATTGAGAAAGGGAATAATACAGAGTCTAGGGTGTCAAATTCTGCCGTAGAAACAAATAAAATAGTTAGTAAGGCATTAAGTTTTAAAGGTACTAAATATAAGTATGGAGGAACAACTAAAAAAGGAATGGACTGTTCTGGGTTAATGTATGTGTCATTCAAATCTAGAAATATAGTATTACCACGAACTTCTATTGGGCAATCAAAAAAAGGAATACACATTCCGAAATCAAAAGCTCAAAAAGGAGATTTAGTGTTTTTCAAAACAGGAGGTAAGCGAACAATTAATCACGTAGGATTGATAGTGAGTATTGATAGTAGAGATATAAAGTTTGTACACTCGTCTTCATCTAGAGGTGTAATGATTTCTTCTTTGAGAGAAGGGTATTGGTCTAGTGCTTTTGTTCAAATTAGACGAGTTTCCGCTATAAATACTATAGAAGAATCGAATACTAATACTGTAACTGAAGAGAGCACTATTGATAGAAATTATATAGTGAAAAAAGGAGATACTTTATATGCTATTGCAAAAAAGTATGTAGGGGTATCTGTTTCTGATATAATAGGTTATAATAAACTTAATTCTACAAGTTTGACTCCTGGAATGGTATTAAGAATCCCAAAATAAGATTTTTATCACTAATATTGATGACTTAAAAATACCCAATACAGGGTATTTTCTTATATGTATTTATGTTATACCTTTGTATTGTCCATAAGATATTATGGCTTAAGTAAGTTTTTTTGGGGTAAAAACCTCTGTCAGAAATGGCAGAGGTTTTTTTATGCCCTAACTGAAATTTTAATAACTTTAAAGAGTCTTGTTCTAGGGGCAATGTTTTTTAAGATTGTTATCTACTTAGGTAATTTGATAAGTGGCTTAAAAGGCGTATAGCGAAAACTCTTATTTGTTGATAGATAATGACTTTATAATGTTTTATAATGCTCTCTTGTTTAGTTTTTTGAACTTTATAAAGTAAAGCAAAAAAGCCTCTCGATTTTCTCAAGAGGCCTTTAAAGTTTTATAAAAACTAGTAATTAGTAAAAGCTAGCTCTATTATCTTCAATAGTAGCTTTTTTCTTTAAAGCTTCCATTACTTTAGATCCAACAGCGTTAATGTTGTTGGAAGGGTCCTTAGCATATGATTTATAAGAATCCATTTTTGGAGCTACTGTGTGTTTAGTAACTTCAATTTTGTAAATTCCTTTTTCTCCATCTATTAAATCAGAAATTTGACCGTTTTCTAAAGCAAATGCAGTTCCTACTACTTTAGGTTCTCTACCAGCACCAGGTAATGTTGGGTTGCTCATGCTAATTGCATTTGCTGACTTAACAGTAGTATTATTGTTTTTAGCAATGTCAGCTAAAGTTGTAGCAGATACTTTTGCTCTTAATTGTGCTGCTTTTTCTTTATTTCTTAAAATAGGCAATACTTTAAAAGAGGCATTGTCAGTTGACATTAATCCTTTTTCTTTTCTTCCAGTAACTTGCACAACTGCGTAGCTACCATTGATGTCAAACCTTTTGATGTCTCCAATATTGGTATCATCTTTAAACATCCATTGTACAATTTGACGTTGAGTTCCTTGTAATCCAGGTAAGTTCTCTGATAAGTTAGTAATTTTGTTTACCGGACGTAAAGCATAATCGTTTTCTTTAGCTTTTTCATCAAACTTAGCTCCATTAGCCTCTACTTCAAACTGACTAGCTTTTGCGTATAAAGCATCGATAGTTTTTTGTGAAGCTTCAACTTTTTTAGCAATTGTTGCAACTTGATATTTCTTTTCTTCTTTTGTGTCGTCTATTTTTATAATATGAAACCCGAAATCAGTTTCAACTAATCCAATATCACCTTTTTTGTTTTCAAACACATAATCGTTAAATTTAGGAACCATTTGTCCTTCATAAAACCATCCTAAGTCTCCTCCTTTAGAAGCAGAAGGCCCATCAGAGTTTTCAGTTGCAAAAGCTGCGAAATCAGTTCCCAAAGTTTTTGCTTTAGTTAATAATTCATTTGCTAATGCTTGAGCTTCTTCTTTTGTTCTCTTTACATCAGGGTTTGCTCTAGTAGCACCTTTGAAAGCAATTAAAGCATGGCTAGCTTTTACTGAAGGAGCTAATTTAGTAGCTGTTAGTTTCGTTATTTTAGTGAATTCACCATCAGTATATGGTCCGTAAGTGTCTCCAATTGCCATTGAATCAACTAGAGCTTGTATAGGAGTCTCTAATGCTGATTTTAGCTTATATATGCTATCATATTTAATTGCTGAGTTGTCATTAACGAAATTTTCTAAATCAACAACATTTTTTAAAGTAGATAGTAGTTTGTTAATTTCTTCTTTCGCTAGGTCTTCATCTTCTTTAGAAGGCTTTTCTTCAAAATACACATATTGAACAGAAGCATTAGCTTCCTCTTCAAATTCACTTTTATGCGAATTGATGTATGCTTGAATTTTATCTTTAGAGATAGTAATAGTAGAATCAGCAATAGTAGTATATGGTAAATATATAAATTTCATGTCTACTAAGTCATTTTCCATTTTGTATGCTAATTCCCCCTCTTTTTCTGTAGGCAATGATCCAGCTTTTATTAAAGCATAGTATAATTGTTGTTTTCCGTTAAAAGCAATACTGTTTTCTTGTTTTTCCCAAGCCTTAGGGTTTGCTTCAACTTGCTCTTCGATAAACTCTTTTAATTTACCTTCGTCAAAAGCACCATCTTCATTTTTAAATTGAGCAAGATTTCCGTAGTTGTTTTTAAAAAGCTCCCACATTTGGTCTTTTTCAACTGTAATTCCTAATTTGTCTAACTCTTCTTGTAAAAGTATTCTAGTTACTTCTTGGTCATATACTTTGTTGGCAATTTGCATAGAACTTTGCTGTCCTCCTCTTTGTCCAGCTTCAACTTGTTTTGCAAATGCTTCCCTGTAAATAACTTCATCATTAACTTTTGCTAAATACTCCTTAGTTCCACCATTAGCAAAAAAATCGATCAACTTGGTTGGGTCAATTAGAAATGCAAATAATCCTAATGCTATAATGAATATTAAAAAAATTGATTGTTCTCGTATCTTGCTTAAGATTGCCATCTTGAATATATTTAAATAAATTAAGGTAGCGAAAATAACGTTTTATTGTATAAAATAAAAGGAGTTTGTAGGAATAATTATATAAATTATATTTGAAAGCTTCCTGTACTAGTTTTAAAAAAAAAGGATAAAGTGTAAATAGTTGATTATCTATTTATTCATTGTTTAAAATTTCTAATTTTACAAGGTCAATTTTTGTGCTAGAGGCTTCTAAAATAGTGAAGTTAAAATTTTCAATTAGAACTTTTTCTCCCTCACTTGGGATTTCCTCTGTATTAAAAACAATTAAGCCTCCTAATGTTTCATATTGTTCAGCTTCAGGGAGGTTTAATTTGTATTTTTCGTTTATGTAGTCAACGTCCTGACGTCCTGAGAATTGAAATGTAGCTGCATCAACTTGCTCTTCGGTAAGTTCTAGGGTATCGTATTCATCTTCTATTTCACCAAACAACTCTTCGATGATGTCTTCAACTGTCATCATTCCTGAAGTACCTCCGTACTCATCAAGGACTACAGCAATGCTTTTTCTTTTTTTAATTAGGGAGTCTAATATATTGTTGATAAGCATTGTTTCAGGCACAAACTCAATTGGATGTATGATTGATTTTATTGTTTTAGGTTTTTTAAATAAATCAAAAGAATGTACATATCCTATAATATCATCAATCGTATCTTTGTAAACCAAAACTTTTGTAAATCCAGTATCGATAAATAGTTGCGTTAAGTTTTTAGTATTTTCATGTAATTCTACTGCTATTATTTCTGTTCTAGGTACCATTACTTCTCTTGCCTTTACTTCAGCAAATTCTAGAGCGTTTTTAAATATTATAATTTCGGAGTCCATTTCATCAGTTTTATCGACTGTTTCCATTTGTTCAGTAATGTAATTGCCAAGTTCAATTTTCGAAAATGTCAATTGAATTTCATCACCTTCTGTTTTAAAGAATTTTTTCAAAACAAAATCAGAAATCTCCATTATAAAACCAGATATGAAGTAGAATAATATGTAAAAAAGATATGCAGGTATAGCGAAAAATTTCAATAGGGTATTTCCGTATATTTGAAAGAATACTTTTGGGAAAAATTCAGCTGTAATTAAAATAACTACTGTGGATAGTATTGTTTGAATTAGTAATCCAAAGTTAGAAATAATATAATTTAGTTGTTCGTTTAGTACTGGAAGCATTCCATCCAGCCAATTCATTATAAAATCTCCCATGAACAACCCATATATAACTAATGCAATGTTATTTCCAACAAGCATAGTGGCTATAAATTTCGATGGGTTTTTAGTTATTTTGGTTAGTATGTTAGCTATCAGACCACCTTTTTTCTTCTCTAGTTCAATGAGTATTTTATTAGAAGATACGTAGGCCATCTCCATTCCAGAAAAGAATCCAGATAGTATTAACATTAGAATAATGATAGTTATTTCAAATATCATGATGTAAATGTAATGAAAAGTTTCATGCTAGCAAGATTCTGTTTTGTGAAGGTGAAATTTGTGGTAAAATAAAATCCCTTTAGAAACTTCTAAAGGGATTTTATTGTAATTATATTATTTGTTCTTAATCAACTTTATTAAGTTGGATTAACGTTGCTTTTTTAGTGTTTTTTTAACTTCCACTTCTACATAGCATTCAAAAACATCTCCTTCTTTAAGATCGTTGTAGTTTTTGATTTGCATACCACAGTCGTATCCTTTGGCAACTTCTTTAGCATCATCTTTAAAACGTTTTAATGCAGTTAGTTCACCATCGTAAACAACAACTGATTCACGTATGATACGGATTTTACCGTTACGTATTATCTTACCAGAAACAACCATACAACCTGCGATTGTACCTACTTTAGATATTTTGAATAATTCACGTACTTCGGCAGTACCTGTAATTTCCTCTTTAATATCAGGAGATAGCATTCCTTCCATTGCATCTCTTAAGTCGTTTATTGCATCATAAATTATAGAGTATGTTCTAATGTCAATTTCTTCCAAGTCGGCAAGTTGTCTCGCTTTTCCAGCAGGACGAACATTAAATCCGATGATGATAGCTTCAGAAGCTGATGCTAATAATACATCAGATTCGGTAATTGCTCCAACGCCTTTATGTATAATATTTACTTGAATTTCTTCAGTAGATAATTTTTGGAACGAATCAGTTAATGCTTCTACAGAACCATCTACATCTCCTTTAAGGATAATATTTAATTCTTTAAAGTCACCAAGGGCAATACGACGTCCAATTTCATCAAGTGTAATATGACGTTGAGTACGTACAGATTGCTCTCTGTGTAATTGAGTACGTTTTGAGGCAATTTGTTTTGCTTCTCTTTCGTCTTCAAATACATTAAACTTGTCACCAGCTTGAGGAGCTCCGTCTAATCCTAATATTGAAATAGGGGTAGAAGGTCCAGCAATTTCAACATCATCACCTCTTTCATTGTGCATGGCTTTTATTTTACCGGTATGTTTACCAGCTAATATATAATCACCAATTCGTAAAGTTCCCGCTTGAACTAATATAGTAGAGACATATCCACGACCTTTATCTAAGAATGCTTCAACAACTGTTCCTGTAGCAAGTTTATTTGGGTTAGCTTTTAAGTCTAATAATTCCGCTTCAAGTAATACTTTTTCTAATAACTCATTAATTCCTAAACCTGTTTTAGCAGAGATATCATGTGATTGTATTTTACCACCCCAGTCTTCAACTAATAAGTTCATGTTAGCTAAACGTTCTTTTACTTTTTCAGGGTTAGCGGCAGGTAGGTCAACCTTATTTATTGCAAATATGATAGGGACTCCAGCAGCTTGTGCGTGTGAAATAGCTTCTTTTGTTTGTGGCATGATGTCATCATCAGCAGCAATTACAATAATAGCAATATCAGTTACTTGGGCACCACGGGCACGCATTGCAGTAAAGGCCTCGTGACCAGGAGTATCTAAGAAAGCAATTTTTTGTCCTCCCTCTAATTCGACTCCGTATGCTCCAATGTGTTGTGTGATTCCTCCAGATTCCCCAGCGATTACATTTTCTTTACGAATATAATCAAGTAAAGATGTTTTACCGTGATCGACATGCCCCATTACCGTAACAATTGGTGCTCTAGCGATTAAATCTTCTGGTTTATCTTCTATTTCAACAATAGCTTCCTCTAAATCAGCAGATACAAATTCTACTTCATATCCAAATTCATCTGCAACAATTGCTAATGTTTCCGCATCAAGACGTTGGTTCATGGTAACCATGATTCCAAGTGACATACAGGCTCCAATAATTTTAGTGTTTGGCACGTCCATCATAGTAGCTACTTCGTTAACAGTAACAAATTCAGTTACTTTTAATACCTTGCTTTCTGCATCTTGAGCTTCTATTTCATCTTGTCTTTTTTGACGGTGTAGATCTCTTTTATCTCTTCTGTTTTTAACACCTTTAGATTTACTTGATCTACCTTGTAGTTTTTCTAGTGTTTCTCTTACTTGCTTTTGTACGTCAGCTTCAGACGGCTCTTCTTTTACTACTTGAGCTCTTCTGCCTTTCCCGCTTTTTGCAGGTCCACGATTGTTTCCTCCTCTTGCAGGACCACGATTATTTCCTCCTCCTCCAGGT
>Ga0209291_1002392_pt1 | contig 15227 bp, 13 predicted proteins | sample GOMGulsemesocosm_FD_184633 | JGI IMG/M metagenome (GOLD analysis project Ga0209291, IMG submission 184633) | Methane-oxidizing microbial communities from mesocosms in the Gulf of Mexico - GOM9B Gulf of Mexico (SPAdes) (version 2) | ecosystem: Environmental > Aquatic > Marine > Cold seeps...
ATTAACAACATTTAGTCTTGGGCCATCCATTACAAAATGCTCAATCCCCCCCATATCAAATCTTATAATATCTTCATCTACTGCTTTTTCTACATCTATTTTGGTATCGTTATCTGTATCAATAATAGAATTCCCCCCATTTATAAGTTCTATCCATTTCGACTTTGTTAAATCATAATACCAAAATGATGTTGTGGTATTATCAAATACCATCAAACCATTAGCAGGTGCTAGAATAGCAAGACGTTGTGCAGTACTCATTCTAGGTATTAACACACCTTTTTCAGTAGATGACATCTCTAAAATAGATGAGCTATCTGGTGTAGTAGTATTAATTCCTACCTGTCCATATGAAATATAGCTGACAAATGATAGTAATAAAACAATGCTATAATAATTTTTATAATTCATACAATATTAATTTTCTGGTAATTGCTCTAATATTTCAAATAAATTTGAAGGAATCGCTTGATTATCTGGGTGTGCTAATATGATATCTTTTAAAATTGTTGAATCATTTCCTGAACCACTATATTTTGTTGTACCATCAAGATTAACATCTGCAATATTATATCCATTAAAAGAATATAAGTTACTGCTTGTCGCATTCCCTAAATCAGACAATACTTCATCTTTAATTCCAGTAGCGTCATTACCTGCCCCAGTATATTTTACAGAGCTATCACCACCTACGTTTCCTGCCCACATAGCTACTACTCCGTTTGGCATACCAAGAGTGGTTTGTGCATTGGCACCATAGGTAATTTGATTGTTAGCATCTGTAAAGTCTATTAATGAAGTCGCTCCAGATAGAGCAATAGGATTAGCTGTCATAATTCCTAAATGGTTTCTGTGTTTAATTACTATAAAATAATTACCATCTGGCTGTTCTATAGCTAAGTTATAATACCAACCTAAAGAATTTACGATATTACCATCTCGTTGTATAAATGCAGATTGAGAAGCCATAACTATTGTAGGATCTATTTCATTACGCAATTCTACCCATACCCAGTCAACAATATCATCGTTTGGCCCTGATGTACCTGATTCACCTCCTGCATTAAAAATCAATGGATCAACTATTAATTCATCTTTATAAGGACTAATTATTGGTAAATGGACTCCTGAACGTAGGTCATCACGCATCAACCCTTCTTCGCCTATTATTGGGTTAAGCGCCGCACCTTGCAGGAACACTTTAACATTTAACCATAAAGTATTACACACAGATTCACTATAAACAGTGTGTACATCTTTATTAATCCAGTTAGTATTTGAATAGGTTGCATCATCTACTTGCACACATGTTAAATTTAGATTGTTAGTTATATTAAAATTTACACCTGTAATGTTAGTATTTACTCCGTTTACTATATTAATAGATTTAACTCCTGTGTTTTCAATGTTTAGATTTATTAAAGAGATTGCAGAAGTTAAATTGATACTATTTCCTAATAGTAGGTTGTCTTGAATACTCAATTCTTCTAGTTGCGATAAATCATCTAAAGTAATCGCTAATAAATTATTTTGGCTTAGATTAAGTGAAGTTAACGACGCTGATGAACTTGACAGGTCTAAATGAGTAAAACCTACTCCTGTATTATATAGTTCTAGGTACCTTAATTGATTTAAGCTTATTAAGTTTAAATTCTGAATACTTGCTAAAGAATCTAAAGACAATTCTGTTATAGCAGGACAAGTGCTTAAATCTAAACTCACTATGTTTGGAGCATTAAAAACCTCTAATATTTCTAAAGAACTATTTGTACTTATATCTATACTTATATCATCATAATTATCAAAACCAAAATACCTTAAAGTGTTTAACCCTATTACGTTTAGGGAGCTAATTAAAGTTTGATTACCTGTTATTTCCAATTCTTCTAACTTAGTATTTGAGCTAAGATCAAAGTCAACCATATTGGTTACTCCATCAAGATATATTTCTGTTAGCTCTGTACAATAGCTTAAATCCATAATTGATATGGCATCAGTTACCCCAATACTACTATGAATAGATAGCCCCGTAATATTTATAAAAGCTTCAATACCTGTTAGGTTTTGAAGGCCATCATCAACAGAAGTATTTAAAGAAAGTGTACTAGTAACCGCTTCTGCATCACTCTTTAATATATACCCATCTAATATCCCCGTTGTATCAACACCAATGCTAATTAATCTTTTTTCAAACTCTACATCTGGTATGGCTACCAAATCACAACTTTGTTCATTATAAACAGTGTGTACATCTTTATTGACCCAGTTAGTATTAGAATAACTTACATCATCTACAACTACACAAATTAAGTTAGAATTGTTAGAAATATTAAAGTTTGTAATACTAGTATTAGTACCATTATTAATATTTATTGATGCTAAATTATTACACTCTTGAACATACAAACGATTTAATAATGTATGACTACTTAAATCAAGCGCAGATAAATTATTTGAAAATTCAATGTTTAATTTGTTTAAAGCTGTATTTGTACTCAAATCTAAGTTATTGAAACTTGATTTTATGATTTCCAATTCTTCCAACTGAGTTAATCCATTAATATTAAAGCTATTAACAGATTGCCAACCATCTGCATTTATTTTTAAAATCTTTAAATTTGTATTAGCTCTAAAATCAAAGTCTGGGAAATCCGTTATATATGCAATTTCTATTTCTTCTAATAAAGTATTATTACTTAAATCAAGTGTAGTAACTCTATCTGAAATGTTTACTACAACAAAACCTGTAATATTAATGAAAGCCTCAATACCGGTATAATCAGTTAATATTCCATCAACCTCTATACTTGTATTTAAAACCCCTGTAACCGCTTCAGCATCATATTTTAAAATATACCCATCTAATATCCCCGTTGTATCAACACCAATGCTAATTAATCTTTTTTCAAACTCTGCATCTGGTATGGCTACCAAATCACAACTTTGTTCATTATAAACAGTGTGTACATCTTTATTGACCCAGTTAGTATTAGAATAACTTACATCATCTACAACTACACAAATTAAGTTAGAATTGTTAGAAATATTAAAGTTTGTAATACTAGTATTAGTACCATTATTAATATTTAAAAAGTCGAGGTTATTATTTGTTAAATTGATATGAGTCAAATTTGTATGAGCCGAAATATTTAACGTACTTAAATTACAATTGCTTGCTGTTAATGATGAAATATTAGGCATATTTGTAAGTGCTCCCAGGCTTGTACACTCATTAATATAAATAGTATTTAACAGTGTATTTAAAGCAAAATCTATACTTGTTAGATTACTACTTAACGATACATAAATTTCAGTTAATGAGTTACAGTACGACAGGTCTAAACTAGCTATTGCCCCATATGATAACTCTAACCTTTGTAACACTCCTAAATTTGATAGGTTAATATTAGTAAATGCATTTGAAGGTGATATTGATGACACTCTTAAATCCAATAACTTAGAATTATTAGAAAAATCTAGGTCACTCATCAAAATAGATGACATAAGGTTTATATATGTAAGCTCAGTATTAAAGGACAAATCCATTGTATGTATCTCTGCCCCAGTAGGTGACGAATCTAACCCAGTTATATTAACAAAAGCTTCTATACCTGTTAAATTTTTTATAGGTGTAGCCATAGAACCACTACCAGAAGTACTAATATCTAAAACACCTGTAAAAGACTCAGCATCGACCAAAGAAATTAAACCATCTAAAGTTCCTGTGTCAACACCTTGGTTAAGTAATGCCAATTCAAACTCAACATCTGGTATTGAAACTTGTTGAGCATTTACACTATTTAATGTTAATATTGCAAATGAAATTAATATTTTAGTCAAAAAATTCATAATTATATATAGGTTATTTCTTAATAATTATTTTATTAGTATTATGATTAATTACAACAATATAAACTCCTTCTTGTAGATGACTTATATCTACTTTTATATTATTTATTGAAACCTTTCTCCAAATAACAGTCAAAGCCTTTCCAGACAAATCAAATAAAGAGATACTGTTTACATTATCTACATTATTTATATCTATATTAAATTCATTATTTATAGGGTTAGGAAAAACATTAAACGAGGTAATACTCTCCTCCTCTAATGACAATGCTTCATCAAAAGATGCTGTAAAATCATAATCATGATGCATATGTACGTAGCCTTCCATTTTAACAATTACAGTTTCACCATTTGTGATATTATAAGTAGCTAGCTGCCTTCCATCATCTTCAATGTCACATGAGTAATCTATATTTCCTAAAAGGTTACCATTACAAGCATCTAAAATTTCTATATTTCTATAATATGCCCAAGGATGTTCACAGGTTGACACCTTCAACAAACCATCTTGTATAGCAGTATACGTATAGTATTTAGCACCAAACCAGTTATCTGCAAGATTAATTCCCAATACTAAGTTATCAGCACCATTACAAGTTATCCCTGTAACTGGAACATGATAAATAAACTCTACATTAAACACACCAGCCCATTCATGATTTGCCCATTCAAAAATATACGTGTCTCCTATTACAACATCGGCCCTAAATTCTACACCACCTAGCATGCCTGGAGAATCATCTTCATCAAATATTAAATTACAATTACTATCATATACACGCAACCAGGTATCAAAACTAGAATCCCCAGGAGCGTTAGAGTAAGCAGAAGACATTTCTATTACACCAACTTGAGTAGCTGTATAAGTGTAAAATTGACCCGAAGAAGAATTATCTACAGTTAGATTATATTGACCGTTACCAGTAGCTGGTATAAACGGATTTAAATCAATTGGATTTAAACAAGAATCACCTTGAGCATTCACTATACTTGTAATAAACAAACAAAAAATAAGGGTCTTAGTAATTTTATACATCATATTTAATATTTTAATAATTGAGATTTAATTTTTTACATTTATTTCTTTAACAACTTTTACTTTTTCTGCGATTAGACAAAGGGCATAACCGAAATCTACTTCCCATTTTTTCACAGAAAACTTAGCTGATTCTGGCTTATAATGATGGTTATTTTGAAACCCTTCCCCCATGGTTAATAAGGCTACGATATAATTATTGGTAGAATTATCATTCATTTCAAAATTCCTATATCCTTTATGATGCCCAAAATAATTCACTAAACACCCCTGTATTGGGTGACTCATAATTCCTAAAAAGTAAAATATTGCAACCCACGGATTGGTAAATAAGCTAATTAAATAAGCTAGTAATAATTGTGTTATATATGGTACATACCATAATTTATATTCACACAACCAATGCACTTTAAAATTTATATCATGTACCAACTTATTTGGCTCTTTTTTACCTGCCAATAACTGCAGCATTGTTTTGTTGTACGATTTATATTGCAACAAAAACATTTGAAGTGCATTTTTACACTTTGCTGGTGTATGCGGATCTAAACTAGTATCAGAATGATTATGATGCATACGATGCATACAAACCCATGTTTTTGGGTCTATACCTGTAATCCAAATACCAGTAAGTGCAACAAATTTCTTTACTACTTTACTTAAACCAACAGCATTGTGCGCCAAAGCTCTGTGGTAAAACACCGTTATATAGAACATATTTAACAGGTAACCAGATATAAAAACTAGTATTAAAACAAATATATTTACAATCATAATTTACTTTTTTAAGCACTCAAACTTGTTAGCACATTATTTATAACATTTGGGCATTTTACTATTTTAAGATGCCCCAGCCCTTCAGTTACAACACACTCTGTTTCAGGATACTTACTCAAAAACTTCTCACAGTTATCTATTACAATTGCTCTATCATCTGTATCATGAACTATGGTAAGTTTTACTTGTGCTTTTTCTATGTTTTCATAAAAACTTAACGGAAATGCTTCTTTTAAACTTCTATTATCAGTATTTGCCATTGCTTCTAAATTATCTAACAAGCCTTTCTGTAGTTTCGGGCTTAGTTGTAGCATTTTACAAAACAAATCTGTTATAGCTCCTGGATAAGTTGGCAATGCTAATGATGTAATACTTTTAGGTTTTATAGAGATACCTTTTTGCTGTAATTGATCTAACGCCAACAAACTAACAGTACCACCCCATGAATAGGTTACTAAATTAAAGTTTCCATATTTTTTTTCGATATGAACAAATAGCTCTTGTAAAGCAAACCCCATTTGTATTTGATTAATAAATCTACCTGATGATTTCCCATGACAAGGCAAGTCTGGTACAATAACCTTATATCCATTCGAAACCAATTCTTTTGCAATATGACGCATATTAAAAGCATTATTATTCCAACCATGAATAAGTAATACTGGCTGACCTTGTCCTTTTTCTAAGACATTAACCTTATACCCATTTAAATCAATTATAGTATTCAATCCACTATTATAAAATTTTTCTTGATAGCTAGATATATTTTTTTTAATTGGTTTACAAAACAATTTAGTAACTAACCTCAGCGCTAATTTACTAGAAAAAAAATTCACTATTTTTATAGTCAACCTTACCATTTTAACCATAAAATTAGGCTTATCTATGCTCGTATGCATATTTGCTTTTTGCTTATTTTTCATTTGAAACTTTCTTTTTTAAGAGTTCTATTTCTTTTTGCTGTTCTTTAACCGCTTCTATTAACAAAGGAATCAACCTGTTATAAGCCACAGATTTCAATCCATTTTCATCTGTATGTACTGCACTAGGAATAATTTTTTCTACTTCTTGAGCCATTACTCCAGCATATAACTTTTTATCTACTACATTTTTTAAATTATAAGTATAACCATTAAGCGCATTTAATTTTTCAATAGGTTCCTCTATTAGGTTTATATTTTTCTTTATGTTTACATCTGAATAATCCATATAACTATTAGCTCTAAGAATAGAACCATCTCCCATTGTTCCTACATCTATATCTCCACTTGGTCTTTTTATAGTTAATGTTGGCGTACCATTATCATAGACAACAAAATTATTTGTTCCATCTAATTCTATATCCCAGTTTTGATATAGCGACAAGGTATTTGCTCTGAGTGAAGAACCATCCGCTGGTGTACCAATATCAACTCTACCCGTAACACTCTGTATTTCAAACATATCTTGACCCGTAGTTACATCTCTAATTACAAAATCACTGGTAGCATCATCTACACGTACATCCCAGGTCTGAATAACTCCCCCAACACCATCGCCTAACTGATATCTTATAACCGGGTTTCCAACACTACTCACCATTGAAATGGCACTTCCCAATGGTGAGGTTCCTGGGGACTCAACTTTAACTCCACTATTTATGGCATTTATATGCAATACATTGGTTGGTGTACTTAGGTTTACACCTACATTGCCATTATTCCTTACAAAAACACCTTCATTATCCCCATCATTACTAATCCAATTACCAGTCATTTCCAAATTTTGCTCTGCAATATGGTTTCCTAAATTATCACCTAACTCTTCCCAAGCTGTTGTAGCTAGATTGTAATACCAAAAACTATCCGATGTTTTATTATAAACAACCAGTCCTTCTGCAGGATTAACTATATTGTTCATTTGTAAATTGGTTAACCTAGGGATTAATACACCACTACTATTAGAGTCAATATCCAAAACTGAACTCCCATCCGGACTAGTCGTTCCTATTCCTACTTGTGCTTTTATAAACAACGAAAAAAACAGTACAAAAACCGACATATATACCTTCATAATTCAATTAATTCTCTTCTTTAACAAGATTACAGCATAAACAAGTTCAAACTGCTTTTACAAGAGTGACAATAAGTGTACACCATGTAATAAAGCGGTGTACATTAAGTGTACACCGCGTGACAAACTAGTTAAATCAAAGGGTTTCGCACATATTAAGGTTGTCAAGTATCTTTTTTAGTTTTAGGAATTCTTCTATATATAGTAAAGAATTATTAAAATTTAATAATCGTAGAAATAGAATCATTTTAATGAAGTTACACAAAAAAATAATTTAATTTTAAGTAGTGTAAAACAGTACTATTTTAATTAGCATTAACTATTAAAATATTTTACTTTACAAAAGTATTATTTTGAGAAATGCAATATATTTGAGGCTCTTAAGTATAAGTTTATTTCTGATTTTAAAATCGAACCCATTAGGTAAAATCCCAAATAGTATATAATGAAACAATTAATCCGATATATAATATTCTCCTTACTCTTCATTTCTATCACACAATCTGTTGCCCAAGAAAAAGAAATTGACAGCCTACAAGAGGTCATTAAACATACTAAAGACAAACTTATTTTAACACAGTTATACAATAACATTTCTTCCAATTACAGACGTGGAAATCCAGATTCAATGGCATATTGGGCTCATAAAGCACTAAATTTATCCAAAATCATAGAATCTAAGGAAGAGTTTGCTAATGCTAACAAAAATTTAGGTCAGGCATTTAAGATAATGGGGAAACCTAATAAAGCTTTACATCACTTACATATAAATCATGAACATGTATTAACTAAAAATGATTCTACACGTATTGCTAGAAGCTTTTCAATGATTGGTAGTGTCTATTATCAATTAAGTCAAGATTCAAAGGCTTTAAGTCATTATACACAAAGTCTTTCTATTGCACAAAAAGTAAAAGATTCATTAAGTATTTTGGCAGGTTATGCACGTATAGGTATACTTCATAAAAACACAGGTAATTACCCTGAGGCATTAAACTCGCTACTTAAAAGTAAAGAGATCATTATTGCTATGAATGATTATTCATATATGAATACTATTCTTCGAATGATTGGTGTTATTTATTTTGATATTGGTGAATACGACAAATGCATTAGTATATTTAATGAAGCCTTAGGCTACATGGAACAATATAGAAGTTTGACAGACGAATCTGATGCATTACATCATATAGGTAAAGCAAACTATGAACTTGGCAACTATGATCTTGCCAGTAAATATTTTCATAAATCTATTAAAATAAACAATCGTAATAATGCTCTAGCACAACAAAGAAAACGATATGTACATCTTGGTAAGATTTTTTTTAAAAAGAAAAATTTAGATTCTGCTTATTACTATTTAAACAATGCCTATTTAATTTCTAAAAAAGCAAATGACGAAGCTTATGCGGCTGTACCATTATCTGAATATTACATTGAAACAAAACAATTAAACAAAGCAGAAGGCATTTTAAAAGAAGCATTAAATATAACCCGATATGAAGTTACACTTACTACAAAAGGTATGCTTTCTAAGTCGTTATATAATGTATACAACTCATTAGGTAAACCTAAAAAAGCTTTGGAGTATTTAACTAACTATTATGAAATAAAAGACTCTATTTTTAATCAAGATAAAAACAAAGAAATTGGTAGAATTGAAGCTACATATGAATATAAACAGGAAAAAAGAGAGCTTTTACTTGAGCAAGAAAAAAGAGAGCTCGAACTTCTACAAAAAAGAGAAAAAACATTCCTTATTGCATCCTCTACAACTATACTTCTTTGCTTATTATTAGTTGGTGTGTATTATTTCAGTAGACTTAAAACAAAAACTAACAAAACGCTTACTTTAAAAAATGAATTAATTGAAAAGCAAAATACTCAAATTGTACAATCTGCAGAAAAAGAACGAGAGTTATTACGTGAACAAATACAAGCCAGAGATAGAGAATTAGCCATTTACGCAATGCAGTTTAACGAACGTAACAACACCTTACGTAAGCTAGAAAATAAATTAAAAGAGGTGAAATTAGTTTCTGAATATAATCATGAGCTTGATGAGGTTAAAAAATTAATTAGCACTAATTTAAACGATAAAAAATCATGGGATAATTTTATTAATAAATTTGAAGGAGTATACCCTAACTTTTTTGAAAAGCTTAAAGTAAACTACGATGGTTTAACTTTAAATCAATTAAAAATTTGTGCTTATATTAAAGTAGGTATGGACAATAAAGATATCTCAGAAGTTACTCATACTGAAACAAATACTGTTAAGAAAAACATTAATAGAATTAAGAAAAAATTAAACTTATCAGCGGAGGCTAGTATTCGTGACTTTTTAATTAGTTATAGTTAACTATTTAAAATTTATAAAAATAGGTGTCTCCCAGAAGCTTAAAGTAATTACTTAAAAGGTTACTATTTTATGTAACTATATACTTAACAAATATGCAGCTATATCTTGATTAGTTGCTAAATCTAACTTTTTACGCAGCCTAGTTTTTGCTACATTTACTGTGTTTGTAGAGGTATTTCTTGTTAGTGCTATTTCTTTTGATGTCATACCTAACTTAATGTAATTACAAAACTCTCTTTCTGTTCGTGTTACTTTAGGATGTAATTCTTGTAAGCGTTCAAAAAACACCGTATTTAAATTACTTACTTCTCCTTGATGCAATTTCATTTTCTTTTGAATTTCATTTTGCTGATACAATTCAAGTATAATAGTACTCACTTCTTCTTCCAAAACACTTGTTTTCTGAGCGTTTTTTAAACGTTCAATAATATTTTCTTTTAATTGGATTTGAATAGCATTGGTACTTAATACCATTTCTAAATCTTTTTGCTGTAACAAGAACTCTTTTTCGTGTTTTTCTTTTTCAAGATCAATTAACTGATTGGTTTTTTCTTTAATTATTAAGTTTTGATGTTGTAATTCAATGTTTTGATCAATTACACGAAGCTCATATTTATTTCTCATAGCATCAACATACTTTAACCCTCTTGCTAAGAATAAAAAAAATAATATGCTAATTACATATTCTTGTGTATCAAAATTTTTAGTAGTTAATTGATAATAATTTAGTCCAGTATACGACCCGAATCCATAAATAAAAATAAGCCATTTATAAAGATGTTTTTTTATAAAAAATAATCCCGCTAAACTAATCCCTAAGGCTACGTACGGAGCAGGTGTTTGAATGTTATTTAAATACACTACAATATAAGTAAGCGTAATACTACAACTTGCAAAAAGCAGTAAGCCTTTTTGAGTTTTACCTCTAAAACTTAATAGTAAAGAAATGGAAACTAAAATAGTCATTATAAATATGATAATTAGCTCCTCATAATGACCTTGAACAATATTTACAAAAGAAATTATAGGCAAAAAAAAGAATAAAACACCTATACACAAGAAATTAAAATACCGTGTAATTCGTTTATCAAAATCTTGTTCACTAAATAAGGTTCCATTATTTAATGTGGCTCTCCATTTATTATTTATTACAGAAAATTTAATGGTAAATAGTTTTAAGTTTATAGAAACAAATATAAGTTGAAAAAAATTAAATATTATGTATTTGCTACTTTTACCAATTAAAAAGCAACTCCTTAAAAAGAAGCTGCTTTCAACACACAGGTTTTATTCCACTAAAACCTATATTGTTATTCCCGTGAAAACGGGAATAACAATAACAAAAATTAGTTTCAAATCTTATTTCCTACCCAATAACAGAAATACACAAAGCATTATCACTGGCTAATTCATAAAATTGAGTATTTATTTCTTGGTAGAATATAATACCTATAACGTTCTTTACTCTCATTACATAAATAGGAAGTTTGAAAAATTACTTTCGATAATATTAATAACACATTAAAAGAAATACAGTAATAATTGTTTGCGATTAGCTTGATGATTTATATTTAGTAATATTTAAACTTTTGTGAACAGGTAATAAGGAGTTCGTCAGGTATTCCTTTTTGTTTCCTAAAGTATAATCACAAGGCAAAATATTAGTTGTCACACTGAGCTTGTCGAAGGGTTTTATATAAGATTTATTTTAAATAAGCAACGTTTTATACCTTGTGCTTACCACCCAAAACACCACTGCGGTGACACATCCTCGTTGGTGTTTTGGGTTTGCTTTAGTACACACAATACATACCCTCCTCACCCATAGCTATTCTTGCACCCAAACCCAAAAGGTAGCTTCGCAAAACACCATTTGGGTGCAACCGCTACTTAATGCTTTGCGAGCCTGCGGGGTCGCTTCGGGCTAATTGGGTGTCACAGTTTTTGAGTCAGCATTATTGCCGTATAAAATCACCTTAGCAGGATGATTACATCCGTCAACGCGCAGTAAGAGCTAAACGTTTATTCGGTTTTCCTATCGGTTCACCTCATAAAGTATAGCACTTACTTTTCCAACAGGTCAAAAACTCCGCCACCCGCGTGTAACACGTAGCTGTGGCAGCCCTCTACTAAAATTAGTTGATGATAAAATGGATTGTACTTCAAAGGTATCAGGCTACTTTGCCACAACACCCTCGCTCATCTCGCAGGCGGCTCGCGCCTTTTTGATTACCTGTTCTTAAAAAACTGTAAGAACAATATTAGACTTCACTACTAATAATGTTTTAAACCGATTTTTTTCTTTAATTGATAATCATAATCATCGATTAAATCATGGTAAGACAATTCTCTTTTCTCTAAAGCTTCGTGTTTTCTATGGTACCAATATGAATTATAAATCCCTCCTTTCAAATGAATATGAATAAGCTGCTTATTATGTTCAAAATAGTGTCTTATATCTACAACATAAAAATAATCTGTTCCCACTTTAGCCCTTAAAAATGATAAAGTGATGTTCTCCCCTATCCTTGGCATATTGGTCATGTTTTTACATTTGAAAGAAGCATATCGTTTTAAATAATCGACATAAAAGTAAACTTCTACTTTAGTAAAATCAAAGCTAAAATTATAATCAAAAAGTTTTTCATACACCTCTTTCAATAATTTTCTAATATAATGAGGTTTTAAATGGGTATCAGATGAGACTTGTTTAAGAGTTGGATAAGGTATTTCATCATCATTGTAATAATCTTTAGCCATTAAAAAAGTAATCAATTCTTTATAACGTTCATGATCACCAAACTCTTTATGAATTTGTGGTAAGATGGAAATTAAATCGATAAGTATTCGTTTAACAGAAATTTGATGCTCCATTTTTATTCCTAAAGTTAACGAGTAAAAACGGTATAACCATAAATTAAAAAAAGAAAAGAGACTGCAAAGTTAGGCACTATCGTGCCAGTATGTTTGCTTTCTCTTTTCTTTTTTTGACGATTTTTTCGTTTCTCTTTTAAAAATATTTAGCTAAAATATTTCTTGACAAGCTTACGAAGTAACAAGGAGACTATAAAACTAACAACAGCTCCGATAGCTGCCATGATGATTGTATAGACTATAGCAGTCCAACTTAAATTCATGAAGGTCGACAAAATCGTACCACCTAAAATACCGGCTTTAGTGTTTGGATCTATCATTTGAAATAACTTTTCCTTTTTGTTTAGAGTTGTTATCTACAACTACTGCTTGACTTACTGCCGTGGCTACAGTTCCCGCGACTGTCATATAAGTTGCAATAGTAACGATTAAAGCAGGCATACTGACAGGTGCGGCAATAATTACACCTCCTGCAGTTGCTAAGGCGATTCCGATATTTCTCAATACTTTAAAAAACTTCGGAGTTGGTTTTTTATATCTTTCTACTAAATTCATGATGTTGTGATTTAATGGTTATAAATATTTTTTCTTTCAAATCAATAATTTGATAAACTATCGATGTTAATTTCTGCATTGCATTCCTAGATTGTAGCCCTTTTCCTAAACCACCTAAATAAGTGACTGGAGCGATACATCCTTGTAACTCTTTCAAAGCATTATTTGCAGGATGCAATAAAATCAAACTTCGCTGAGGTACTCCTTTGACTAATAGATGATGTTTAAAATGTGGGGAATATCTCGTAACGATTTCATACCTACCTTCTGGAATACAAGAAATATTTCGCTTGTTCTCTCTCCAGGGCAATTCTATGGTGTGACACAAAAATTTGTCCTGAGCTTTTCCGAAGGAGTGAACAGAACAGAAGAGGGTACCGTTGGTACCTCCTTCAAAATAAGTTCTGTAAAGTGTTAACTCCATGATTAAGGAGTATCAATACCAACAATTGCTAAAGCATTGTAATTTCCGTTCTTAAGGGAGTACATTTGCCCGTTCACCTCTTGAAAGAATTCAATTCCAATAACTTGAAACATTGGTAATGTAGAGTTGGCCGTTAAATTCGCAGTAAGCGATAATGCTGACACAGTACTACTATCCCAAGGTAAAACAGCAGATGCTTCACTGTCAAAAACATAAGTTTCTGTAGCGAAATCAACTTCTAAACCTCCGTTAGAAATTTTAAAGTGAGTGGTCCCACTTGGTGCAACAATATCATTTACGGGTACAAATGCAGGAATATCTGCAACTGCAGTTCCTGCAACTCTGTCAATAGTTCCTGTATAAGGAGCGTATAACAATCCAGCAAGTTTCCCTTTTATGTTGAATTCGAAGCTTTCCAATAATGATAAATTACCCTCTGGAATAGTTCGTAACCCACGCTCATTGGTTGTATCTTCTTTGATAACTGCAAGTACATTTTTAGTCAATCTACTTGTAACTCTATTGTCAGAAGCTTTTTGCAATAAGGTACGTAAAGCTATTCTTAATAATTTACCACCTTTTCCAGCTCTTCCAAATTCAGAACCGTTTTCACGAGTTCTTTGAAACGCTGGATCATTTGCAATTCGTGAAGCTTCAACACCTCCTTTACCACGAGCCAAATGCCCATCTTGTGATTTGTAAAAAGAAATATCTCCGATAGTTCCTTTCAACTTAATAATTCCAATTTGCTTTGCCATAATTAAAATGATTTTTGATTCTCAATAAAGCTCCGTATCTTTAAGAAGTAATCCTAAAATCACTAGTCACCCATTCCGTTTTCAACTGTTTTTACCGATTTTTCAAGGCATCTAATGGTTAATTAGTGTATAGATAAAGTATAGATAGTGTATGAGTAAGGTTAAAAGACAATGCATTTACCCAAAAGATATTATGCTTCTTACAGGAAGAAGTGAACGATATGGACGTATTCTTTTAAATAAAATTAAAGAGCACTTTGGGAAAGAACAACATCAATTTGTCTGTCCAGATGAATTTGCAGAATATAGCGGCATTAAAATTGAAGTAATTGACACCTACCTAAAAGGTGCTTCATAACAATACTTTAAGTGATGTAAAGACATCAATACACAATGCTATCATAGAGTTTGATACGATTTATATAGATTTGATTATTAGGTTTTTGTATCTTTGTTTTTAGATAGAAATGCAAACCAAAACATTGCAAAATAACCGCTATTTTCACAAATCGGTTAACAGAGCATTACAAGATTTTGAAA
>Ga0209291_1002394_pt1 | contig 15223 bp, 16 predicted proteins | sample GOMGulsemesocosm_FD_184633 | JGI IMG/M metagenome (GOLD analysis project Ga0209291, IMG submission 184633) | Methane-oxidizing microbial communities from mesocosms in the Gulf of Mexico - GOM9B Gulf of Mexico (SPAdes) (version 2) | ecosystem: Environmental > Aquatic > Marine > Cold seeps...
CATAAAACAATCTGCTTTATGGCCGATTTAATGCCAACCTTAGGTCATTTAAAGGTTCCATATGTAACGGGCTACGATACCAGACCTTTATTAAGTTTAGATGAAAAATCTAAATTCTTAAATATTGCTGCTACTGAAAATTTTTACTTATTTTTGGAGCACGATGCACATAATGAGATTATTACTGTACAGCACTCTGAAAAAGGAATCGTATTAAAAGATCGATTTACGTGTAATGAAATATTCTCATAACAAATAGTATCTCTTGAGTATGTACATTGTAACAAATAATTTAAAATAGCGACGAATACAATAACTATTCAATTAGACTACTTATAACAAAAATTAATAAAAAAGGATTTATAAAACGAGCACAACGACCTCTTTATATAACTAAAGGTTTTTAAGTTGCGAGTTCCATTTCACAAATAAATAATAATAAAAACAGACACATGAAATTGATTAGACCATTATTTTTATCTGCTACAACTGCTATGATATTAGCAAGTTGTGGTTCAACAAGTGTTATTTCTACACCTATTACTAATATTGACAATACCCCTTTAAAAGTTTCAAAATTAACTGACTCAGAATTAAACAGCTGGAGTCATTTAGATTTAGTAAAGGATACTATCCCTGGAATGAGTGTTGATAAAGCATATGAATTCTTAAAAGGTAAGAAGGGAAAAACTGTAGTTGTTGGAGTAATTGACTCTGGTGTTGATACTGAACACGAAGATTTAAAAAACGTGTTATGGACTAACAAAAAAGAAGTTGCAAACAACGGTAAGGATGACGATAAAAATGGATATATCGATGATGTTCATGGTTGGAATTTCTTAGGAGATATCAACGATGAAAATCTAGAATTTGTACGTATTTTAAGAGATAAATCTTTAGCTGACGCTGCCACTATTGCAACTGCTCAAAAAGAATATGATACACAGTATCAACAAGCAGTTGGTAGTAAAGCGCAATACGAACAAATATTGCAGCAAGTTAAAGGTGCTGACGAAGCATTAGCAAAGCATTTAGGTAAAGAAGACTATACTAAAAATGAGGTAAAAGGAATTGAAACAAAAGATGAAGCCTTATTGCAAAATATTAAAGTTGCTGGTATGGCTTATGCAAATGGCTTTGACTCTTTAACTGCATTTAGCGAAGAAATCAAAAGCGGGGTTGATCATTTTTCTGATCGTTTAAATAGTCATTTAAATATGACTAATGACTTTAGAGGAGTGTTAAAGGACAATCCTAATGACATTACTGATACTGCATATGGTAACAATATTATGTGGGGACCAGAAAAAGATGGCGCTTTACACGGTACTCACGTAGCTGGGATTATTGCTGCTGAACGTAACAATGGTAAAGGAATGAATGGTATTGCTCATAATGTTGAAATCATGACAGTAAGAGCTGTGCCAAATGGTGATGAGTACGATAAAGATATCGCATTAGCTTTTCGTTATGCAGTAGATAATGGTGCTAAGGTAATCAATACAAGTTTTGGTAAATCATACTCTACACATTCTAAATGGGTTTATGATGCAATTAAATATGCAGCTGAAAAAGATGTATTAATTGTAAATGCAGCTGGTAATGATGGTACTGATTTAGATACTAAAAACATTTATCCTAATGACCAAGTAAGTAATGGAGCTGAAATCGCTAATAACTTCTTAACTGTTGGAGCATTAAATTTCAAATATGGTTCAGAATTAGTAGCTACCTTTTCAAACTACGGTAAAATAAATGTTGATGTATTTGCTCCTGGAGTAAAAATATATGCACCAGTACCTCATAACAAATACCAACACTTACAAGGTACTTCAATGGCTTCTCCTAATGTTGCTGGAGTTGCTGCTTTAATTCGTTCTTACTACCCTAAACTAAAAGCTGCTCAAGTAAAGCAAATTTTAATGACTTCAGGGTTGCCAATTAAATCTACAGTAATTATGGCTGGTGATCCTTCTATTAAGAAAACATTAAACGATGTTTCTACAAGTGGAAAAATTGTAAACGCGTATAACGCATTAGTAATGGCAGAAATGATGTCTAAAAAATAATAAAGTCAATTCTTTATTGATTTAACCACAAGGGTTAATATTATACTAAACCTCAGCATTAATTGCTGAGGTTTTTTTATTTTAGTGCTTTAAATTTTCTCTTTGGATAATTTAAAGCACTAAAATTATTTAAAATGAAAAAATCACTTCTTCTTGGCTTAGCTACTATTTCATTGTTTTCTTGTAAAACGACTGAAAACATAATTCAACCTAGCATTCAAACAGTTACTAATTCAACTTCAATTACATCAAAAGACACCTATTGGCAACAACATGTAGATTATAAGATGGATATTGATATGAATGTTGAAAACTATCAATATCAAGGAAAACAAGAGCTCGTATATACCAATAATTCACCAGACGAATTAACTAAAGTATATTATCATTTATATTTTAATGCATTTCAGCCTGGAAGTGAAATGGATGCACGTTTACAGAACGTACCAGATCCTGACGGAAGAATGACTATTAACTTAGGTACAAAAGAAAACCCGAACATTGTTAGTAGAATAAAAACACTTAAACCTAATGAAACTGGATTTATAAAAGTAAATTCATTAACTCAAAACGGTACTCCAGTAAATCATAAAACTGTAGGAACAGTATTAGAAGTAACTTTAAATAAGTCGATAAAACCTGGTGAAAAAGTAACTTTCAATATGGATTTCTTAGGACAAGTTCCTTTACAAATTCGTAGATCAGGTAGAAACAATAAGGAAGGTGTTGCATTATCTATGACACAATGGTTTCCGAAAATGGCCGAATATGATTTTGAAGGATGGCATGCTGATGCATACATCGCAAGGGAATTTCATGGGGTGTGGGGAAATTTTGATGTAAAATTATCAATCGATAAAAACTATACTGTGGGTGGCTCTGGGTATTTACAAAACCCAAATCAAATTGGGCATGGGTATCAAGATGCTGGAGTAACAGTTCCTAAAACAAATGAAGACAAACTAACTTGGCATTTTGTAGCTCCTAATGTTCATGATTTTACATGGGCTGCTGATCCAGAATATATACACGATAAAATCAAAGGAGAAAATGGTGTAGACTTACACTTTTTATACAAAAATGACAATAACATTAAAGAAAACTGGAAAAAACTACAGCCTCGAACTGTTGAATTACTTGCCTTTTTCAACAAAAATATTGGTCCATACCCATGGAAACAATATTCCGTTATTCAAGGTGGTGATGGAGGTATGGAGTATGCCATGTGTACTTTAATTACTGGACAACGAAAATTAGGGAGTTTAATTGGGGTAACTGCACATGAGATGGCTCATGCATGGTTTCAACACTTATTAGCTACCAACGAAACAAAACACGAATGGATGGATGAAGGAATGACTTCTTATATTTCTGATTTAGCCCAAGCAAATGGAAAAGCAAACCCTTTTTCTGGAGCATATCGTGGGTATAACTATTTAGTAAATTCTGGAAAAGAAGAACCACAAGCTACCTATGGTGATCGTTTTCATTCTAATATGGCATATGGAATTGCTGCTTATAACAAAGGAGAGGTCTTTTTAGCACAGTTAGGGTATATTATTGGAGAAGATAAATTAGCAGAAACTATTACTGAATATTACAACCAATGGAAGTTTAAACACCCTACGCCAAATGATTTTAAAAGAGTAGCTGAGAAAGTTTCTGGATTTGAGTTGGATTGGTACTTAACTGGATGGACACAAACTACCAAAACAATTGATTATGCAATTAAATCAGTTGAAGGTAATACCATTACTTTAGAACGTAAAGGTCCTTTAGCAATGCCTATTGACTTGGTTGTTGAATATACTGATGGGACAAAAGAATATGTATACATCCCATTACAAATGGCCAGAGCTGAAAAAGTAAACGCATACCCTAATTTAAAAAGAGTTGTAAAAACTGATTGGGCTTGGGCACATCCTACATATACATTTGAAGCTTCAAAAACAATAAAGAATATTACTATTGACCCATCTGGCTTAATGGCAGATGTGGATAAGACTAATAATACGTTTTCGAAGTAAATTTATAAAATGTCGTTGCGAGCTAAAGCAAGGTAATTTGTTTATAAAACTCTAACGGATTACTTCGCCGTTAAAAACCCCTCGTAATGACGCTATTTAACTCTATTTTTTCTTAAAACCTGTGAACCAAACTTTCCCCACAATAGAAAAATTAAAAAGTAAAAAACTCTTAGACGAGCTTTTTACTTCTGGAAAAAAACTAAATGAGTATCCTATAAAATTAGTATACAAGCAGCTTAATTTTGAAGATGAAGTCTTAATTAAAGCTGGTGTTTCTGTACCGAAGCGAAATTTCAAAAAAGCTGTTGACAGAAACAGAATAAAACGATTACTACGTGAAGCCTACAGATTAAACAAACACATCATACATAACGAGTTTAATGAAAAATATGTCTGTATGTTTTTGTATCTTGGTAAAGATATGCCAACATTTGAAGTGTTAAACACTAAAATGGTTAGGCTTTTGAATAAATTGGTTGAAAAGGAAAACTCATAATAAAGTCTCCTCTCCTTCGGAAGAGGATTAAAGTCAGGGATTATATTTTAAAATACCGTCATATCGAGCGGAGTTGAGGTAATCGATACAATTTTCTATTGAAAATCACTCGATTTAACGTATTTTAAAAAACACTTTAAATTATTACTTATAGTTGTCACTTCAAATGATTTTCGCAGAGAAACGAGGGAAATTGTATAGAGAAATCACATAAAAAAATCTACACTATGAAAAAACTATTTAAAAAACGAGTATTCATACCTGTAGTAGCAGTGCTATTACTAGTAACTACCTCAGCGTTTAAAAACGACTTCTTCGAAATAGCTAAGCAAATAGAAATATTCACCACACTATTTAAAGAACTCAACATGAATTATGTTGATGAAACAAATCCAGGTGAGTTAATGGATACTGCAATAAAAAGCATGCTAAAGGATTTAGATCCATATACTCAGTTTCATAACGAACAAGATGTAGAATCATATAAAATAAATAACTCTGGTGAATATACAGGAATAGGTGCTTCAATAAACAGAAAGGATGGTCGTTTATTTATCCTGGAACCTTTTAAAGGTTACCCTGCGGATAAGGCTGGTTTAAAAGCTGGTGATGAAATTATACAAATAGGAGATATCAAAGTAATCGACTCTAAAGATGATACTGCTACACTTTTAAAAGGAGCAGCAAACTCTAAAATAACTATTCATTATATCCGTCAAGGAGAAAAACAACAAACAGTATTAACACGAGCTGCTATTGATGTTAATGCTGTTCCGTTTTATAAACTAATAAACAACACTACCGGTTATGTAGTATTGAGTAAGTTTAATAGCAAAGCATACGCACAAACTAAAGCTGCTATTGTAAAATTAAAGGCTGAAGGAGCTACGCAACTAATTTTAGATTTAAGAGGAAACCCAGGTGGTTTATTAAGAGAATCTATCCGTATTGTAAATTTATTCGTTCCTAAAAATGAAGTAATTGTTACCACAAAATCTAAAGTAAAAAAATACAATAAAGTATACAAAACCAAAGAGCAACCTTTAGATACTGAAATTCCATTAGTGGTACTTGTTAACGGAAGTAGTGCCTCTGCAAGTGAAATCGTTTCAGGAGCTTTACAGGATTTGGATAGAGCGGTAATTGTAGGATCAAGGAGTTTTGGAAAAGGATTAGTACAACGTCCTAAAAAATTAACCTATGGTACACAGTTAAAAGTTACTATTTCCCGTTACTACACACCTTCTGGTAGATGTATTCAAGCATTGGATTACAGAAATAGAGATAAGAAAGGAAAAGCTGTTCGTACAGATGAAAAAAATTATACTGCTTTTAAGACTAAAAAAGGTAGAATAGTATATGATGGTGGTGGTGTTGATCCGGATGTAAAAGTTAATAAAAGTAAACTCAGTAATATTTCAAAAGCTTTAATCAGAGAGCAAGTAATTTTTAATTTCTGTACTGATTATTATTACAAAAACCCTATAACATCTATAGCTGACTTTTCATTTTCAAATACTGACTATGAAAACTTTAAAAAGTATGTTGCGACAAGTGATTTCAAGTATCAAACAAATACAGAAAAAATATTGAGTTCCTTAGAAAAACAAGCTGTTAAAGATGATATTCCTTTAGATACTGATATTAAACAATTAAAAAACAGTATTTCCACCGCTAAAACTGTTGCTTTAACTAAAAATCAAGCTGAGCTAACTAAACTTATTACTGATAAATTAGTAACGCGATATTTTTACAAAGAAGGATTATACAATTACCAACTTACACATCATGAGGACATTAAAAAAGGAATTGAAATACTAAATTCAGACCAGTATAAAACCATTTTAAAATAATTTGGCACCTGTTTTGATTAGTATTTATTAGATTTGTGACTAAACCCCAAATGACCATGAAAATAATTTACATATTCCTATTAACGTTTTCCTTCTCATTAACCCTACAAGCTCAAAAGCAACACAGGGATGTTAATGTGTATTTTGATACTGCTATTTATAAATTAAATGATGGAGAGAAATCAAAAGTTGAAAACTTTATAAACAATCTTGGAAGAGAAAAAATTGTAGAAATTGTCATGTATGGATATACTGATGATCGAGGGTCAGATAAATACAATATGAATTTATCTATTAAAAGAGCTAAGAATGTGAAAAATCATTTAATCAGTTTAGGAATCGACAAAGCCCTTTTTAAAGTAGTAAAAGGAAAAGGAGAGGTAGTTATCCGAAAATTTGATCAAGTAGAAACAGATATCGTTAGAGGGCTAAATAGAAAGGTAACTATTGATATTAAAACTGTTATTCCAAAACCAAAAATAAACGAAACCCTTATACAGCATAAAATTGTAGAACCATTACATATTGGTGACCGTTTTGTATTAGAAAACATTCACTTTCAAGAAGGATATGCTTGGATTACAGAAAAATCATTTCCTCACTTACGCAAATTAGCAAAGGTTTTAACTGATCGCCCTGATTTATATATCGAAATTCAAGGACACGTATGTTGTACGCGTTACAGTAGAGACGCTATTGATCGAAAAACTAAAAAACAAAATTTATCACATACAAGAGCAAAGGCAGTGTATAGCTACCTAAGACGTAAAGGAATTGGAAAAGAACGTATGCGCTACAAAGGAATGCGTAGAACAGTTCCGTTAGGAAAAGGTGCTGAATATGACAGACGTGTAGAAATCATTATCAAAAACATTGTAAAGAAAAGAAGATTCCATGCAAATTAACCCACTTGTGGACTTGTCATAAAAAAACAAAACCGGCTACTTACAAAGTAGCCGGTTTTATTTTCATGAGTAATTCTAAAACAATTCGATAATGTTTTCCCTTAGTTAATTACCATTTTAATATGCGGAATTCCATCTTCTAAATACCCTTCTCCGTTTTTCACAAAACCATGAGTATTATAAAAATTTTCTAAATAAGTCTGCGCAGAAATATGAATCGTTGTTGTATTAAATTGTTTATGAATCGAAGCAATACTTTCCTTAATTAAATCATGTCCGTAACCATATTTACGCTCATTTTCTTGAACTACAACCCTACCAATACTAGCCTCTTTAAAATAATCACCAGGTTTAAATATTCGGGTATACGCAACTAACTTATCGTTTTTATACCCTAAAACATGTAATGCTTTCTGATCTTTAAAATCAATATCTTGGTATACGCAATCTTGCTCCACTACAAATACTTCACTTCGCAACTGTAGCGTTTCATATAATTCTTTTACCGTAAACTCTGAAAAGGTTATTGTTTTAAATGTAACCATGTTAACAAGAAATTTTGTCAACTCTGTTTTGATGTCTACCTCCTTCAAAAGCAGTATCTAAAAATGTTTCAACCATTCCTAAAGCTTGTTGAATTGAGGTATAACGAGCTGGAATACTTAAGACATTTGCATCGTTATGCTGACGCGTTAATTCCGTAATTTCTTTTGTCCAGCATAATCCAGCACGAACATTAGGGTACTTATTCGCTGTCATTGAAACTCCATTTCCACTACCACATACTAATATTCCAAAATTAACTTTTTTGGTATTTACATCTTTAGCTACTGGATGCACAAAATCAGGATAGTCAACACTTGAGCTTTCATTAGTTCCATAATTAGTCACTTCAATTCCTCTTGATTCAAGTAGTTTAATAATTTCAAACTTATATTCTGTTCCTGCATGATCGTTACCTATAGCTATTTTCATATGATAAATTGTTTTCCACAAGTGTGGTTAATTTCTAAAAGACAAAAGTACAGTATTTTAATGAAGTTTTTTGAGTAAATTATTTCGGTATAATTTGCATTAATTTTTATATTTTCGCTGTAAATAAATCATAATTAAAAGTACTGAAATGAAAAAAGTAATCATAATAGCTTTAGCGTCTGTAGCCTTATTCTCTTGCCAACAAGAAAAAACGGCTTTTGTAAACAATGAAAAATTAATTGAAGAGTATCAAGAACGTAAAGATATTGAAGACAAGTACAAAGTTAAAGTTGAATCTTTAACTAAGAAAAAAGATAGTATCGGAAAGTCTTTACAAACAGAAGGTGTTGCTTTACAAGCTAAAGGAGCTAATTTAAGTAAGGAGAAGCAGCAAGAATTATATGCTCCGTACATGCAAAAAAGTCAGTTTTTACAACAACAAATGCAGCAAGAAGAGCAATTAATGGCACAGCAAAGTCAAGCTGAAATTGATAGCTTATTAAAAAAGATTGATGAAGCTATTTCTACTTACGGTGAAACTAATGGATACACTTACATCTTTGGAAAAAACAAAGTAGGAAGTGTTTTATATGGTTCTGAAAAAAACGATATTACAAAAGAAATACTTGACAATTTAAATAAATCATACTCTGCAGCTGAATAAGCTACAAAGTAACACACATAAAAAAAGCCGCTATTAGCGGCTTTTTTTGTGCTAATTTTTAAATCAAGAAAATTCTCAAGGAATTAAACCCACTGATGGGTTAATCTTCGTTTGGAGCCATAAATTTATAAACTATACCTGCTAAAACCGCTCCTACTATTGGCGCAACCCAAAACAACCATAACTGTCCCATAGCTTCTCCTCCAGCAAATAAAGCCTGACTTGTACTTCTGGCAGGATTTACTGATGTATTGGTAACAGGAATACTAATTAAATGTATTAACGTTAGTCCTAAACCAATTGCGATACCTGCGAATTTTGTATTTGCATTTTTATGTGTTGCTCCAAGAATGATAATTAAAAACATAAAAGTCATTACAACTTCAGTTACTAATGCGGCAGTCATACTATATCCTCCTGGCGATAAGGAATCAAAACCATTGGCTGCAAAATTACCTATATCACTTCCGTTTCCTGTAGCGATAAGATATAGAACTCCAGCACCTGCAATACCTCCTAATACTTGAGAAATTATATAGGATGGAATTTCTTTAGCATCAAAACGACCACCCATCCATAAACCAATGGTCACTGCTGGGTTAAAATGTCCTCCTGAAATATGCCCTACGGCATATGCCATTGTTAATACAGTTAAACCAAATGCGAAAGCTACTCCAACAAAGCCTATTCCAACGTCAGGAAATCCGGCTGCTAAAACGGCACTACCACACCCTCCTAAAACTAACCAGAAAGTTCCAATAAATTCTGCTACTAATTTTTTCATAAAGTTTGTTTTAAATTTAACTTTAAGATACCTATTAGTAATAGAATACTATTCTTATTGTATTTAATTTTTATTGGATTTTAGATGATGAGTCATAAATCATCTATTAACTGAAGCTTTGTAAAACTATTGTTCGTTTAATTTAAAAGAAGAAATATTTATTTTTCCATTAGCAACTTCTCCACTAATAGTAACTTTTTTAATGGCCTTACAAAACCCGTCATTGGCATGTGCATCACCATGATCGTCAATTGCAGTTCCTGCTACGTAATAATATGAATTTTCAATTTTAACTGCTAAATCACAACCACTACCTTCCATTTTAAACATACATTGTCCACAACTTGCTTCTACTTCAATATTGTGGTAACTCATATAGTTTTTCTTACAAGCTATTATTAAAAATAGAATGCTAAAAATCAGTAGTGATTTTTTCATCATTTATATAATTTTAAGGAATTTTGTAATGTAACCTGGCTACAAAACTATGAAAATTTATAAAGTTTGGGCTTTCAAACTTATGTATTGTAATTATCTTATTGTGTTTGATTGAAATAGTAGGGATATCGCCATCTATACTATGAGAGCTCTTTTTCGGCAATTCTGAAAATAATCGCTTAATTTTAATCAATTCTTTTTTTGACAATTTTCCTTCATGAGTTCCTGCTATAATTGAATTTACACCACCTACATATACATAAGTTCCGTCTGAATAGATATGCAAATCATATACATCACAATACTCTATACATGGGTTCTTAGAAATACTTCCTAAAAAGTCTCTTTCTTGTTTATTACCTGAACTACAGGATAACAACAATGTACTTATTAAACTAATTATATAATACTTCATGCTTTAAAACTTATAAAGAGATGTTATTTTAAAACAACATCTCTTTATACACTTAAATTACTTTTTAACTAACTCCCATATTTCGGTAAACTCATCTACCTCATTTTGATTTTTACAATTAACGGATTTTATTTCGTTAGTTTGCTTCTCCTTCTCTTCTTCTACAGCAACAAATAAAAATATTGCTTGTTCGTTAATCTTATTAAGATTCTTCATTATAGATTATTTTAATATTCTTATACCTATGAAACATACTCAAACCAAAAAACCCTAATTAAAATTCTATAATTATTTTAATAATTAAAAACTCATGTATAAAGGTATTGAGTTTGTTATAAAATTATTAGCTTTATCGAAAATTATATTTGATGCCTGATCATACAAAGTCAGTTTGTGAACAACGTGTTTTTGAAGAAGTCTTTAATACCCATTCAAAAACAATAAGAAACTTCATTTATTACAAATGTGGAGATTCTGCGCAGGCAGAAGATTTAGCTCAAGATGCCTTTGTTAAACTTTGGAACAATTGTGCAAAAGTCCCTTTTGAAAAAGCTAAATCATATTTATATACATTAGCTAATAATGCTTTTTTAAACGAAGTTGCTCATAAAAAAGTAATTTTAAAACACCAAAAATCTGTTACTTCAATAGCAACACACGAAAGTCCAGAGTTTATTTATAGAGAAAAAGAGTTTAAAGGAGAATTAGATAGAGCCATTGCTAATTTGACAGAAAAACAACGCGAAGTTTTTTTATTAAACAGAATTGAAAGCAAAAAATACAAGGAAATTGCAGAAATGTTAGACATCTCCGTAAAAGCTGTTGAAAAAAGAATGCATGGAGCCTTAGTGAGCTTACGATCAGAAATCAAACATTTTAAAAAATAAAAAGTAGGGTTTTTAATCTTTGTCCTGTTTTAAGTACAAGAAAACTCTTGAAATATAATAATGAAACATCAAAACGACGATACATATTTAGCAAAATGGTTAGCAGGAGAGATGCCTGAAAATGAGTTACAGGATTTTAAAAAATCTAATGCTTATGCTGACTATAAATTTCTTATTGATGTAGTAGATGGATTAGAAACCCCTGATTATAATCAACAAGAAAACTACACTGCTACATTAGATAAAATTGCTAAACAACAAGAAAAACCTGTAACTAAAGTAAGAACCCTTATTCCAAACTGGGCATATGCAGCAGCAGCTTCAGTAGTTCTTTTTTTAGGGTATACCTTCTTTTTTCAAGAAACTACTTATAATGCTGAATTAGCTGAGCAAACCAATTTTGAATTGCCTGACGGGTCTGAAGTATTATTAAACGCAGGATCTGAAATTGCTTTTAATACATTTAATTGGGAAAACAACAGAACATTAGATTTAACGGGAGAGGCTTATTTTAAAGTTAAAAAAGGATCAAAATTTACTGTAATAACTAAAGAAGGTTCAGTTGCTGTTTTAGGAACACAATTTACAGTAAACTCAAGAAATGATTTTTATAATGTTACCTGTTTTGAAGGAAAAGTTAAAGTTACTTCTGGTAAATTGAATCATATTTTAACTCCTGGTAATGCCATTAGTATTCAGGATCATATTGCAACCCCTTATACTACTATTGAAACAGTACCTAGTTGGACTGCTCAAGAAAGTTCATTTAATAATGTAGCAATTTCTCAAGTTGTAACTGAGTTAGAAAGACAATACAGTATTACTATTTCTGGCAAAGAAAATTTACAAGACGCATATTTTTCTGGAAGATTTTCACATACTAATCTTCAACAAGCTTTGATAACTATTTTTGATACTATGGAAATTCCTTATACCTTTGATGCCAACAGTAATGTTAGTATTCAAAAGTATTAATGAGACAGATAGTATCTATAATAATCTTATTTATAACGGTTCACCTAAGTGCTCAAGAACAAAAATTTGAGTATTTAGATGAACCGTTGTCAGTTATAATACCTGATTTAGAAACAAAATTTTCTGTCCGATTTGCCTTTAACAATAACCTCTTAACTGATAAAACAATTACTTTTTCAGGAACCAATACTTTAGAAGAAGTTTTAGATATTATAACAAAGCAAACAAACCTTGAATTTCATTTTCTTGACACCAAAAATATCATCATTAAAAAAGCTGCATTTGATGTTAACGTAGCTATTACTGATTTAGATGAAGTCTTGATATCAAACGAATACCTAACTACTGGTTTTGATAAAATTGAAAGTGACGGGTCTATAAAAGTAAACCCTGATAATTTAGGTATTCTTCCTGGACTAACTGAACCTGATGTTTTACAAAGTTTACAATTACTTCCTGGTATTTCAAGCCCTACAGAATCAGCGTCTGATTTACATATTAGAGGAGGGACGCCTGACCAAAACTTAGTACTTTGGGATGGGATTAAAATGTATCATCAAGGACATTTTTTCGGGCTTATTTCTGCTTTTAATCCATATATAACGGAATCTATAAACGTTTCAAGAAGTGGCACAAGCGCAAAGTATGGTGACCGTATTTCTGGCGTTATTGATATTCGTTCATCAGACAAGATTCATGATAGTTTAACCGCAGGAATAGGATTTAATTTAATTCAAGCCGACGCATTCATTAAAGCTCCTATAGCAAAAGATAAATTAAGTTTAACTGCCTCTATACGTCGTTCTTATTCTGATGTTTTAAATACAATTACTTTTAAAAAAATGAGTAACAAAGTGTTTCAAAACACTAAAGTAGATGGTGTAAGCGCCCAATTACAAAATAATACTTTTGAAGAGCTAAAAAATAAATTTTATTTTACTGACTATAATTTTAAAACAGTATGGAAACCTCATGCTAAACACACTGTAAGTTTTAGCAACTTATATGTAATAAATAAACTTGATTACGCAGCAAAAATAAATGATTCTGAAACACAAGATGAGCTAACTGCAAATGATTTTTTAAATTTAACAAACAAAGGATTTAATCTTAAATGGGATGCTATTTTATCAAATAAACTGAGTTTAAATACTAGTGGATATACCTCTGATTATCAATCAGAATATGGTTATTTAGATACTTTTGGAGCTAATGACGCTTACAAATCAAGTACCATTAATGACGTTAAAGATTTAGGCGCAACAATAGGCCTGAATTATTTTCCGGATAATAAAAACTCCTTTAAAATAGGATATGATGTAGTTTCTAACGCTATTAATTATAATATTACTTCTGATTATAATAACGACCCTGAATCTCACACAGAAGAAAAAGATAACGACAAACTAAACATTCACTCGTTGTTTTATGAGTATATTTTTCAAGATGAAAAATGGACGCTTCAAACTGGTATTCGTGCAAGTAAAGTTACAGTGGTAAACAAACAATTTTTAGAGCCTCGTTTATTTTTAAAGTACAACTTAAGTAAAAACTGGAGTATAAAAACATCCTTAGAAATAAAAAATCAATCTATCAGTAAAGTATTATCCGAAAATCAAAACGATTTAGGCTTAGGAAATAGTCTTTGGATATTAGCTGATAAAGACAGACCAATTATTAATAACCGACAATTTTCTATTGGAGCTTTATATGAAAAGAAAGGTTGGAAAATAGATGTAGATGGATACTTCAAAAAAATTAAAGGCTTAACTGTATTAAAAGATTTTTTTACTGGAGAGGAAAATGAATCAACTTTTTCAACTGGTGAAAGTGAAACTGTAGGCGTAGATTTTTTAGTAAAAAAACGAATTAAAAATTTTAGAACATGGGTGGGATATTCCTTAAGTAGAACCAACTACTTTTTCAATAACCTGAATAATGGTAAAGGTTTTTTAGGAAATTTTGATCAAACTCATGTTATATCCTTTGCTAATACCTATACCTACAAAAATCTTCAAGTTTCCTTAGGTTGGAATGCAGCAACAGGTAAACCGTTCACTAACCCAATTGGTGTCAATCAAGATCTTCTTGAAATTAGTTATGAAAAGAAACATTCTTCAAGACTAAAAACCTATCATAAATTAGATGCTAGTGTGATGTATGATTTTTATCTCAACAAATCAAAAACCACTAAGACAAGAATCGGTATCTCTTTGATTAATATCTATGACAATAAAAACGAATTAGAAAAAACATTCCGATTAGATAGCCAATTTAATGAAGTCACTCAAGAGTTTGAGAATAAAATTATTGAGCAAACAAGTTTTGGGTTGCGTTTTACTCCTAACTTAGTGTTTCGTTTGAATTTTTAAAAGTTAGAGGCTGCATGAAAATTAAATTTCCATACAGCCCATTTTATAATTTAAAGTTAAGCGTTAATCTTCATAATCCCAATCATCTCCACAATCATCATAAAGATCTTCAAATTGTTCTAAACTTGTAATCGTTATGGTTTGATTCATTTCTTCATCAATAACCTCAAAAGGATATATAAAATCTACTTCCTGTTCTTCGGTTAAACTATCTATAAAGTTAAAAAACACATCTTCATTAGTAACAGTAGTTGTCATACCATCTGCAGTCATATCAAATGGATATACCATATCAAAGCACATTACATCATCCCAATCACCATCACAAATTTCATATAATTCTTCCATTTCATCATCAGAAGT
>Ga0209291_1002395_pt1 | contig 15214 bp, 13 predicted proteins | sample GOMGulsemesocosm_FD_184633 | JGI IMG/M metagenome (GOLD analysis project Ga0209291, IMG submission 184633) | Methane-oxidizing microbial communities from mesocosms in the Gulf of Mexico - GOM9B Gulf of Mexico (SPAdes) (version 2) | ecosystem: Environmental > Aquatic > Marine > Cold seeps...
ACATGGATGCCATCAACCACACATTGTTGAGCCAGTTTGACAACGCAATGCAAGACTTCCTACAAGCGCGAGCGAATGAAGGTCAGAATCTCAAAGCGATGATAAGCACCAGATTAGAGGCGATAAGCGAATTGGTGGCACAAGTTCGCCAACAAATGCCAGCTGTTTTAACGTGGCAGCGAGAACGCCTCAATAGCAAATTGGCCGATCTTAGCAGCGACATCGACAACAACCGCATAGAACAAGAATTAGTAATGCTGGCACAAAAAGTTGATGTCGCCGAAGAACTAGACCGCCTCGACAGCCACATCAGCGAAGCCACTAAAGTACTCAAAAAAGGAGGTGCCTGCGGCCGTAGACTCGACTTTATGATGCAAGAATTTAACCGCGAAGCCAATACCTTAGCCTCAAAGTCAATCAACAGCGACATCACTCAAGCCAGCGTTGAACTCAAAGTGTTAATCGAACAAATGAGGGAGCAGATCCAAAATATTGAATAGTGTTTTTATATATCCATAGATGTGCTGTAAAGTAACTAAGGCCTCGTTAATCGGGGCTTTTTTGTGCCTGTGTGTTTTCATTTGTTCTGGTAAGTTGTAATATTATAGGTGGGCAAGTTGGTGGGCTAATTATTTAGTTGTAATATGTATGGTGGGCAAATGTCAAAATCAATAACCGTTAAACAAATACAGGGCTTTATCAAAGGAAGCCCTAAGCGTCACCCTATTGGTAATGGGTTGTATTTGGTCGTGAGAAACTCAGCGACCCCCTATTGGATGCTTCGTTACACGGCTTATGGTAAGAGAAAGGAAATCACGTTAGGAAAATATCCTGATCTATCACTTGCTGATGCTAAAGCCGATGCTGCAATTAAAAAGCGTGAAATTAATTTAGGTACTGATCCTCTTATTACTCGACAACGAATTAAAGAGCAGTCGATTAAGTTGGTAGACGATTTATTTGCTGACTGGTTTGAAAATGACATAGCTAAACGACTTAAACACCCAAACATACCAAAACGAGTTTATACAAAGGATGTGAAACCATTCATCGGTAATATTCCTATTGATCAAGTGAAAGCCCTTAAAATTCGTGAAATTATTCAGAACATATCTGACGAAAGGCCAACGATTGCTAATGATGCCTTAATGTATCTAAAGCAATTGTTTCGTCATGGAATTAAATTAGGACTGATTGATCATAACCCCGCCAGCGCTTTTACTGTTTCAGATGCTGGCGGAGTTGAAAAAAGTAGAGATAGGTATTTAACTATTGATGAAATATCTCATGTGTTTCAAGTGTTCAGAAATAATATCGCTAAGTTTAATCGTGATAATTACTTAGCTTGTGCATTGTTAATTACATTGGGGGTACGGAAGTCTGAACTTTGCTGCGCTAAATGGGATGAGTTTGAACTAGATAAAGCGTTATGGTACTTACCGGAAGGAAGAAGTAAAACAGGAGCGCCAATCACTATTCCATTACCTAAGCAAATACTTGCTTGGCTTGGTGAATTAAAAGATCGTGCTTGTGGTTCAGATTATATATTTCCAGCTCGACGTGTATCAAAGAAACCTCATATGGGTGATGATACGTTAAATAGAGCCATCTCATCATTATTTGGTCATGAAGCAGGTCGTAAAGTGCAGCCATCAAATTTAATGGGCGATATTGAGCCATTCTCACCACATGACTTACGACGAACCTTTCGAAGTTTAGCAGCATCACAAGGCATACCAGGTCATGTTGCTGAGCGTTGCCTCAACCATAAGTTAAAAGGTGTTGAAGGTATTTATGATCGTCATGATTATTTAGAAGAAAGGCTCGATGCTCACACAAAAATAGCTGATTATCTTGCTCCAATAATAAATACGGAAAGCTAAGGTAATGACTTCAAAAATAGATTTAGAACAGCTCGATTGGTTTAAAATTGAAAACTATCAAGTTCTAACTGAAATAACATTGCAACAACTGTTTAATGAGTTGATTCACCGGGTAAGCTTCTTAGAGAATTTAGGTGATGAAGAGGAAGTAATGAATATTTTTCCGAACACTCCTGAGTGGAGGAATATTCTTCAAGGACGAGTCTTAGTTACAAATGACCATGACAACCACCTAAGCTGTCAATGCATAAGTAAAACGAGAAGTGTATCCGTAATAACCAGAAACGATATTATTAGTTTTAATACCGCAATCGAATTAAGTGAGGAGCCACCTCAAGATGAAATTAATATATCTAAAATTCATAAAAAAAAGTTGCATCATCAACTCTGTCAAAACTGCTTAAAGTCTTTATCTGAACATATTGCCCATAATAGTATTTTTCAAAACGTCAGTGAAATAGACCTCTGTATTCCATTATCTGATTTCTGTAATAGCTGCCAAATTTTAGTTGATGAATTAAGGACGGTAACTCCCGATCCTTATTTACCTAATCAATGTCGTATATGTGAAGATAGCACGATGAACCTTAAGGGCTCTGAGATTTTGTTTAATGAAATATTATTGAAAATAAATACTAGCTCTTTTACTAGGCATGAGATTCATACGGAACTGGATTTGATTCTTGATGAATATCGAAAAAAATCAGGAGAGGTTGAACCAAAAAGAAAAGCTAAAAAAAGTTGTATACCGTACTTTCAAACAATAATTAACTATAACTTAATTCCATATATGGACTTGTTGATATGGGCAAACTATTGCACAGCTTCTGAGAACCCTTTTTGCTTTATTAAACCAGATGGCACTGAAATAATCCCATCTTTTAAAGTCGACTTTAACTCAAACAAAGTTACTAAAATTTCGATAGAGTCTCGTAGGGAATTGCTATTTTCTTCACAGCAGCATTATTATGAGAAAGATGACAGTTTCATAACTAAAGATGTTCATGCTGCTTATGAAAAATATAGAGATAATGAATATAATCTTGTAATAAAAAATTTTTTAAACAGTGATCTAATAAATAGAAAGACAAAAGTAAAAGATTATATTTCATCTTAAATCTAAAAAGTAAAATTCATGCGGGAGTTTTTACACTCAAAAGCTCCCGCATACATCAAATACCATTAATTTTATTATCTATCCCACTTAATACAAACCAACCTAAGTGGACACAACATGAATCAACCAAACCAAGCTATACAGTTACGTGAAACTATCGGTGTAGCGCCTATCTATGATCGAATTGTCAAAGAAGCAGAGCGCGAAGTAATTACAAAAATAAGCCGATCTCAGTGTTTCCAACTTGAAAGAAAAAATCAATTCCCAAAGCGTGTCAGACTATCTTCGCATTCTGTAGGCTGGCGCCTCAGTGAACTTCTCCATTTTGTCGAATCACTTCAAGCTGTGTAAGGTGTTATTCAATGCTTTTTTCATCTACTAAATCTAAACAAAACAACTGCAATCTAGTTGCTGAACGCCATCCAGTACAGCGGATTATTCGAATTGATGAAATGCTAAGGCTGCTCAATGTAAGCCGAGTAACACTTTACCGTTGGTCAAGAAATGGAACTTTTATTAAACCGATTATATATAACAATCGGACTATTGGCTGGGCTCAGGGAGATTATGAAGATTGGCTAAATAGAGTTTAATGTCATCAATACTTAAAGGTAACTTGTTTACCTTTTTTATATCCTCAGATGAAACAACATGAAATAAGATGAAGTAATAATGTCGATTTTACACCTTATGAATTTAATTGAAAATAAGCTATACCCTTTTATAAATGGATGGCGATGGCATTTACCAATGAATTTTAACGCAGGTTATTACTAATATTATGACTTGTTTTTTTTACACAAAACCCTTTATTTACGAAGAATATATCTGGCAAGTAATGTCATTTAGAGAAGGCTTAAATAATAACATAATGCAAAAAACATTTGATCAACTATCTCAAATGTTAAGTCGGTACTCAAAGGTATTTGCAATACGTTTTGACTTACGCTTCTGCCTTGAAACTTATAACAACAAAATGATTAGTAAATTTAGAGATCGGCTCAACCGAAGATTAACTAAAAAGTACAAATGTGATGTTGGCTATGTATGGGCTAGAGAGCAAACAGAATCATCGGAGACGTCACATTATCATTACGTAATATTTCTAAATGGCCATAAAACTTGGAAATCATTTGGCTTTGCAAAAATTATAGATTCTGTCTGTGATTCGCTGAACCACTTTAGTCCTTATTACCCAAAGAACAATGGTTACATGATTAAACGCGATGATAGCAAATCAATGCAAAGGGTGATTTATCGCCTGAGTTATTTAGCTAAAAATGAATCTAAAGGAAACCGTCCTTGTGGAGTGAGTGATTATGGAACGAGTAGGTTAAAAGATAAGTAAAGTTATTAAATAAATGGTGTTAAACACCTCCGCCAGCAGAATTAGCACCTGATACCTCAACAAAAAAATTTATCGAGAAATAGAAAATGCCACGTATAAGAAAGCAATACACCGTAACTTTATCAGATGAAACCGCCGCCTTATTACAATTTTTAGGTGAGCGAATGACAGACCCCTTAGATAAGGATTTAAACCGATCTCTTACTATCGAAGCTATCGCATTATTTGCAGCACAATCAAGTGCTGGGCAGTTACAGGCCTTTACATACAAATATGGAATTGAGGGACGAGAACTGTATCCAAACAACTTATCTTTTGAAGGATTATTCGCCGCTGTGCAAATTAAAAATAAGAGACGGGAGCCATTTGATATATAGATGTATTGTGCTGCGAATGCTAAAAATTAGCTGCGAATTTATGCTTTTTCGCAGCTTAAAAAGTGCGAATAATCACACTTTTCGGCTAAAAAGCGCGAAAACAAGAAAAAATACAGATAAAAAGCGCGAAAATGTAATTCTTGGCATATTAAAAAGTGAGAATTATTACTTTTTTCGCACTAATGGTTAACATAAACACTCAGGTCACAAAATAATAAACAGATAAATATGAACAACTTACGCGTGCAGGTAAATATAAACCAGTGTCTCTTCAAATTTTTTTTATGAAAAATAAAGTTAATTACCCGATGTACATACACCTAGATTTACATTTTAGCCGACCGAATTTAAAGAATAAAAAAGGAAGAAATATTAATGAATAACTACAAAAGCATGAGCAAGATTCAATTAAAAGTAAATCAAGTTATAGAAGATTCAAACAACAAAAAATTAGAGCTTTTAGCGCTGGACGATAAATTTCGAAAAGGAGAAAAAACATTAGAAGAGAAAATTATTACCGAATTTATTAAGTTAGAAGACATGATAAAGACCGTTAAGCATTTTAAAGCTTTAGGTACAACAACAAAAAATGGGGATGAGATTAATCCTAAATACTTGAAAAGTTTAATAAATGATACGAGCGGAAAAATGAGTAATGTATTATTAATGATGGCGAAAGATATTATTGAAGCACAGCGAATCCATAGAAAAGTCATAAATTTAAAATTTGATGATGACATATTCAATTTATGACCATGAGTAAGCGATTTAAATAAATAAGCAAGGGTCAAGACAACACATGTTCTACGTACCCTAAATCTAAACCTACACCTACTCGTTTCAGCGTGGGAGCGAAACCTTAAGTAAGCATTTATAAAAAATCTCAATATTTCAATGAAATAATAGTTATTAATGACAACAAATGCCTTTATAGGGCAGAGAGAGTGTTTTACTATTCAAGTAACACTCTTGCTAGTATCTTAGCGCCTTATCTATTAGGCAGTTTTTCAATACTAAGTTTTATTTTCAATGAAGAGATTATAGAAATATTAAAAGGATTTACTTCATGAACACGGAAAAATGGAAGTCAATATTAGGCTTCGTCGCTTTAGAGAAATACCCCAACTTACCTTGCTCATATTGTCATCAAGATTCTTTAAACATTGATCAAAGCAGTATCGTTAGCCGTAAGGTATCTGACAATTACAAGAAAATAGCTTCGCGCCACTTCCACTTGGAAAATAACAAGAAAAAACAAAGAGACACCGAACAAGCAGAATTCGTTGAGAAAATGTTGGGAAGCGACTCTGTATTAGGGTACATGGGTGCTGCTGTTTTGACCTACCGTGAGGTTATTAAACCTAGTTACCACTTCTGTAAATTTACCGCCTTTATGACTTGCGCCAGCTGTCAAGACAATGTTGCTGTAATAGGCTTATCGCAAGAGCATACCAAGAAAACACTTAATGAAAAACAATTGCCTCCTCTTTATAAAATAGAGCAATTTTCAATACCTGTACCTATGTTTGCAATTAGCTCTACCGTACCAGCATTAATACATTTTGAGCTCTTAGGCGCGTTTAGTTACTTTCATATTGATACCAACGTATCTGCCAGTAAATTGAGGCGAGTCATAGAAAAATATTGTGGTGAACTTGGTATGAAGCCTAACTCCCTCGCTCGACAAATAAGTGAACTGGCAACCAAGTACCCAACCGAGGCAAGTTTTCTAAATACATTACGCTTAGTGGGTAATGAGGGAACCCATTCTGATAACGTCAATGAGGATGATTTATTGCTCGCGTTTGATATTGTTGAAGAGGTATTAGCAATATTCCCTCGTTTAGCTAAATTAGAACGTTTAAAAGCACCACAAGCGAAATTAGAGGACAAGTTCGATAAGAGGAAAGCTCGAACTGGATCTAAAGCTTTAGAACATGAAAAATAACGGAGTAATTAATGAGTGATAGTTTAATACCCGAAGCACCTAACGGTGAGTTTATTTTATTTAATAGTGCCGATGGTAGCACTAAGGTTGAATGTCGGTTTGAGTCTGAAAGTTTATGGCTTACTCAAGCACTTATTGCCGAGCTATACCAAAAAGGTGTGTCTACCATAAATGAACATTTATCTAATATTTATAGCGATGGTGAAATTGAACAAAACGCAACCATTCGGAAATTCCGAATGGTTCGACAAGAAGGTTCTAGGCAAGTAACAAGAGAAATAGAACACTACAGCTTGGAAGCTATTCTTGCGGTTGGATATCGAGTTAGATCTAAAGAAGGTGTTCAGTTTAGACAATGGGCCACTAAAACCTTGCAATCTTACTTGGTTAAAGGTTTTGTGATGGATGACGAGCGCTTAAAGCAGCCAGAGTTTAGCCCTTACTTTGAAGAATTACTTAACCGTATTCGTGACATTCGTTCTTCAGAAAAAATGTTCTGGCGAAAAGTGTGTGACATATACGCAACCAGTATCGACTATGACGGTAAAGCACAATCAAGCATCAGTTTTTTTTCTCAAGTTCAAAATAAAATGCATTGGGCTGCACATGGTCATACTGCTGCTGAAGTAGTTCACCAACGTATTGATGCCAGTAAACCTCATTTAGGCTTAACAAATTACCCAGGTAAAGATGCTGGTAAAGAGCCTATACGCAAAGAAGTTATAGTCGGCAAAAATTACTTGTCTGAAGACGAACTTGAAACATTAAACCGTTTGGTTACTTCTTATCTTGAATTTGCAGAATTGCAAGCACGTAATGGTAAATTAATGAAAATGGCTGATTGGGCTAATAAATTAAATGACTTTCTTAAGTTGAGTGATTTTAATGTGTTAACCCACGCTGGAAAAATATCGGCTGAGCAGGCGAAACAAAAAGCTAAACAAGAGTATGATAAGTTTAGAAAAGTTATTGATTTACAGCCTAGTCAAGTTGACCAAGACTTAGCTGATGCAATGAAAACATTAACTAATAAAAAACCGAATAAATAGCTAAATAGGCAGTAATAAGCTCAAGGAAGTAGAGATAAAAATGAGTAACAAAACACAAGAAATTATTTTTAAAAATGACATGATTAAGCAACTAGTAGCGAGTGGCTGTTTACTAGGTACTGCCAAAGCTAAAGACCCTAAAGAAGAGTCTCTGCCTCAAATCATCTCTAAACTAAATGAGCTATTTATCACTGATATGCTGACCGATCAGGATATGGTTAATTACCTATATACCATTAAAGATAAAGTGAAAGAAAATACACTAGTGATGAAACAGATAGATAACAATACGTCTGAACAAGCAATGCTAGGAGACTTCCCTAAAGCCTTAATGGATGCGATTGTTATCTAATCCAGATAAAGCCAATGGATTTTCGAGGTTGGGTTTTAATTTGTTGAAGTTGGCTGAGCAATAATATTTAAATATGAATATTATTTCAAACGGTCTGACCCTATTGAATACGTTGATGGATTTAAGAAACAGAATTAAGCGTGTGGAAGCACAGGCTGTAGGTGAGTAAATTAGAGTAGTACTTTTATTCATAACACTAATTAAAATAATTAAAGGAACTTTAATGGAAATAAAGATATTGGGCGGAACTGGTCTTCATGCAAGTGAACGAAAAGCAGTCCAACGAATGGAAGCCGAATTGAGAGATAGTTGGTTTGCATACGCCAGCCTTTTAATAGTAGATGATCAAGGATCAATGGATGTTGATACTCTTATCATAACCCACGATAGATTGTTATTAGTTGAATTGAAAGAGTGGAATGGAAAACTCGAAAGCTGTGATGGTCAATGGATAATGAATGGTAAGCCGCGAGGAAAAAGTCCTTATGAAATAAAGCGAGTGCATGCAATACGAATAAGTAAGTTAATACAGCGAGAGATTCAACATAAGCTTGGTTATTTTCCCATTGTTGAAGCGCATGTTGTACTTTGTGGTACTGCAACACCTGAATATTTATCAACTACGGAAAGAAGGTTTGTACATACACTAGATGATTTTTTGAAAGTCACATCAACAAAAGGTTACGATAAAATTGTAGCCGATCAGCAATACCCCGTAAAAAAAATCTATGAGCAACTTGGAAAACCAAGGCCAAATAGTGAAAAATGTTTGCCTATTATTAAAGATTTCTTTGCTGGTCCTCAGATAAAACCCAAAAATTTTGTTCACTATAATTATGTTACAGAATCAAACTGTTGGTTTACTCACAGGACTGGATTATACGAAGAATATAAAGGCCATCATCAGGAGCGTCCTAATTTACATTCCCTTGTAAGACGTTGGAATTTTAATAGATTAGGGACTGGAAATGCAACTCAAAATCAGTGGGCATCGGTAGGCTTAAGAGAGTCTCGGTTACTTAATTATATTAAAGATACTAGGAACCAACTAGAAGAATATATGCTTCGTCCTCTGATTCCTATCGCTGAAGAAGACGTGACTGAGGATTTAACCGAACTTTTTGAATTACGAAGAACTTACCAAAGATTTGACGAGTTCTTAGCAAAAGAATCTGCCAGTTGGTCTATTGAAAAAAGAATAGATATAACAAGGGCTTTAATTATTCCATTTGCCGAACTTCATGGTTTAGGTTTAGGTCACCGGGATATTGATAGCCATAACCTTTGGTTTGCTGCCGAACAACAAAGTATCGTCGTATCGGGTTTTGCAACAGCCTTTTTTCCTGAGAGAGGTACTATTAAAGATCTTCGTCAAATTATTCAAAGTTCATATATTAAATTACCCGAAGATGAATTCTCTGTAGATGGCGACATACTTGACCCCTTTAAACAAGATGTATACATGTTAGCAATTTTAGCGTACCAAATTTGCTATGGTGGTTCTATGCCGCCAAAAGAAGATGGAATTTTCAGTTGGCTCCCTGCATCAAGCGATCCATTTGAAACTAAGTTAAATAAATGGTTCAAGTCAGCGTTATCCTGGGAAATAGATGCTCGTTTTTCCTCAGCGACTGAAATGTTAGCTGAGTTTAATTCATTAACTCTAAAAACATCTCCACTAAATGAAGATAGATTAGAGGTGTTTGATGAAGTTATGAGTGATGATTTCGTAAAAAGAGAATGGAACAGCTTTACTGTGTATCAGTATTACCCTCCAATGCCAGGAGAAATGCCAGGTGTTGGACAAAAGATGGTGTATAAAAGCTTGGTAGATGGAAGTATCTACATTTGTAAAATTTGGCCACAAATTCAAGTATCACCAGATAATCCTGGATTAAACCGAAGGCTACTTCATTTTAAAAGACGTCTTACAATTATTAATTCTGCAAAGCTGGCTGCTCCAAAATTACATGATCATGGTCTCCTTGAGGGGGGAGGCCTATTAGTTGTATCGCAATACATTGAAGGGGGAACTTGGAGAGAGTTCGATTTTAGCCAGATTAATAGCCAGCAACGTCATGATGTAGCTTTATCTTTGATTACCGCTGTTTTAGGTTTTCATAATAAAGGTCTTGCACATGGTGATTTGCACCCGTGCAATATTATTTTGAATAATTCACAGCATAGCAATGGTACTGATGACCCAGAAGACATTATTAAATTATTCTTGATAGATGTGGTTGATTTTGGCGAAGAAGCTACTCCCTATAACACAGAATATGGGCCAGAAAACCCGGCACGTTCAGATTCTTTTGGGCGTGATAGATTTGCGGTATATAAATTGATTGAGGAATTGTTTGGTGAAGATATTCATCCGCTTGTTAAAGATGAAATTACCTTAAATAAGAAAATAAATGAAGATACGCCTATTTCTCTTGAGCCTATAAATGATGCTATAAAGAAAGCTATGGAACCTGTAGCTGAAGCTCCGATAAAAGATTGTATAGACATTAGCTGGGTCTCACAAACATTTCCTGAATACGCTAAAAGCATTGATCAAGATGAGGGGAACTATTACTTCAATTGTAAATGGGATAATCGGCAAAGTGATGTCCTAATTAGCTATATCACAGGAATTAATGCTCAAATACAGATACAAATACAGATAAGCTCTAAAATTCGTAAAATAGTTAGAGTCAACTATAAAGAAAACATAGCCCTTAGTGAGGTCGTTTCGGCTTCTTCCAAATCCCAATTGAAGATTCAGTCTTTACTTAACGTCAGCAAAGGAAGGTTAGAAGATAAACAAGAGAGCAAATTGCTTAATTTTATTTTGGGCTTAGAGCCTATTCTTGATCTCTTAGTAGCTAAATATAGTAATGATACTGAAACCAATGTTGATCAGGCTACTATAGGCCAATCAAAGAACTTTCTGTCGTCTGATATTTGGCAGGCGCTATTATCGACAGAAGAAGATTTATTACAATCTATTGAAATTAACGATGATGAAATAGAAGAAAATAACCATGGGTATCTAATGATTCCTTATGTACAGAACTACGGAAAGTCTTTAAATTTTGAAGTTGACGACCAAGTGTTTGTTTCAATACAAGGAGAAGATTCAGATCTAGGGGAAGTTGTCTTGATGGCAACTAATTTAGATGTATTAGCACTTAAGCCAAAACGTACGTATGTGAGAAGGTTGCTAAAGAAAGGTGTTATTTTAAACTTAGAGTCCATTAGAACTAAAGCTTCTAGAAACCGTAAAGAGAAGGCCTTATTAAGAGTGTTAAGTGGGGGGGCTGTTATAAGCGACTTACCTAAACATTTTGATGACAGCATAAATACTGAGAAAGCTACTTTAGAGCAAGCACCTACAGAACTAGAAATCCGTAATTTGTATGATTCAAATGAATATCAAATGAATGCTAAACAAATTCTGGCTTTCCAACAGTTATTTTCACATGGTCCCGTAGGTGTCCTTCAAGGGCCTCCAGGAACAGGAAAAACATCATTCATAAGTAAATTCATTCATTATCTATATACAAAGGGAGGTGCAAAAAATGTACTACTAGTTGGACAATCTCATACAGCTGTCGATAATGTGGCAATAAAAGTAAGAGAAGTTTGTTCATCAAAGGGGATGGATCTCAACATTGTACGTATAGGACATGAGACAATGATTGACGAAGAGTTGTTACATGCACACCCCGCGGCTTTACAAAGACAGATCAGACAAAAATTTCATAGAGAATATGAACAACGTATACGGGATCTAGGAAGGCAACTTTTATTACCCTTAACCTTAGTTGATGAGTTGGCTTTTTTGCACAGGATATTAAATCCACTACTTGAAAATCGCAAACATTTGTACACAGCAAAAGACAAATTAGTTTCTGTTTCAGGGGGAGCTTCATCTGAAAACATAGAACACTTAGATGAAAAGATAATAAAAGTAGAGAGTAGGTTAAGTAAAATTTTAGACAAACGCTTTAATTGTGAATATCAGCCAGTTTTCGAACAAATTGATATCTGGGATAGTTTGGCTTATTTTGTAGCAGTACAGCATGGAGTTAATAATCCTGCTGCACTTAATCGCTTGAAGGGTTTGTTATTTTTAAGCCAAGAATGGATGGACGTATTACATACAGGAGAAGCTAATTATGATCGTTTTATGGTAAAAACGAAAGAGTTGGTATGCGGGACTCTTGTCGGTATGGGGCTAAAAAGAATTGAGATAGAAGATATAGAATTTGATTGGGTAATAGTCGATGAGGCCGGGAGAGCACAGGCTTCAGAGTTAATGATTGCTTTACAAACGGCCAAAAGAGTACTTTTGGTAGGAGATCAGAAGCAATTACCACCATTTTATGAGAAAGAGCACTTAAAGTTAGCATCGAAAAAGCTGAATACAGATATTAGTACTTTTGCAGATAGTGATTTTTATCGTGCTTTTAAGGCTAATAATGGTGTGACATTGGATACTCAATATCGCATGGTGAAACCTATAAGCGATATTATATCAAACTGCTTTTATGCTGATGAAATTGACGAGTTAATAACTGATAGAAAAGAGTCCCCTGAATGGTTTAATTCATTACCTTTTCCCTGGAATACTTCTGTTACATGGGTCGATAGTAGTGAGGGCGAAGGTGAAGTTGAGCGAGAAAAAGGAAAGTATATTAATGTTAATGAATTGAGCATTATTAAGTCCATACTTCAAGATTTGGCTAACCAAAGTTCAGTAACATATTTATCAGAAACTATCACTAAAGAGCAACCGTTTCCTATAGGTATAATTACTATGTATCGCGCCCAAAAGGATTTAATCGAGAATGAATTAAGTAAAGCTGAATGGGCCACCCCTCTTCGACATTTAATAAAAATTGATACTGTTGATTCATACCAAGGGCAAGAAAATAAAATTATCATTCTTAGCCTCGTACGTGATAATAAAAAGTCTATACAGGGCTTTTTAGGTGATGCACCTAGAATCAATGTTGCTATATCAAGAGCACAAGAGCGATTAATAATTCTTGGAGCAAGTAGAATGTGGACAAAGGGAAATAATGACTCTGCGTTAGGCACAGTATATGAGTTTATTAAAAGAAAAGTCGAATGCGATGAGCTCGGTTATCAAATAGCTAATTTTGGCGATGTATGTAGGGATGTAAGAAATGATTAAAGAATTATATGAGCAGGGACAATCGAATAAACGTATTGCAAATGTTATATCCGTATTGATACCTGCAAAAAGTTATTTATTACATTGTTCATGGACTAAAGACAAGGCGCTACCTGCAATTGAAGATTTTGCTTGTCGTTTGTTACTTTTATTTGGTGAGTTAGCAGCTTCGGAGTTGCAAAGTTATTTTGGTTTGGCTTCAAGAGAAAGAGAGGTATTAATTAACACATTGTTAGATAATCGCCTTATATCCATTAATGATAAGGGTCTATTAATTCCGACTTCCCTATTGTCGAGCAAAAAACAAGGGGATAACAGGCCTACTACTTTAACGGAATATGAAGAAAGAAGTGAAACCGCTATTTTTGATCTTTTAACTATGGGACTTATGCCAAGAAAGGCTCTTGATAATAGCAGGTTTGGATTGCCTGAGTTATTACCGAAAGAAGGGACTAATTTAGCACTAGATGATGTTATTACTAGTTTTAGTCGTCAATATAGGGCTCATCTAGAATATACCAGAACTAATGAACGGGAAATAAAAAGTAGTAGATTGTATAAAGTCAGTTCGTGTGAGCCGGATAAAACCATTCAAATACCAGTTGATATGAATATTTCTCTTCAAGCAAATGGCGATAATGAACCATTAATGTTTAGAGATGCTATGGAGACTAGTGGAAATTTAAGAAGAAGAGCACTATCTAATGAACTAGAGTCATGTGTTGCTGATTACTTTGCAGAATTAGAAGCTCCTAAACATGGTAAAAGTTTTGAAGAGTTCTGCCATGCAGTTGATGACCCTGTTTTAATGAGATATACCTCAGAAGATAAATTCAACTTTTCTATGTGGTTGAATGACCGAGATAATAGAAAAACAGGATATGGATGTCCAAATACTACCGCTATTTTAGGTCCTATATATCTTAAGGAAAATTGGCTTAAGCTTTCGAATATCATTCGAGAGTCTCGGAAAGATTGGAATTCGAATGAAAAACGTCAAGCCATTTGGTTATCTAGTTCAGTTCCTCTGTGGGGAGCTAATGGAGAAAGTTTAGCTGAATTTACTAAAAAAATTGAACATGAACTTGCGGAAAACCGTTTAGAAAAAGGTACTGTTACAGCATTATTTAATATAAACAATAAAAATGAAGAATGGTTATTAAAAAATAAATTTTCTAATAGAATTGCCAATGGCTGCGCTTTATATGGACAGGAACTATTTGACCGTATGGAGTTATTTATAATTCCTGGAGTGTTAGCTGTATGTCAATTTCACACTCAACCATGCAGTAGTAGCGGAGTTACTGTACCTATAGGTTATGTAACTGTTGATATTAATCGTCTGACGTTGTTATACGACCTTTTAGTTTCTAAATTTAAAAGTGCTAATTCTAAGAGCGTAATGTGGTCACAAGCGAATAAACAAGAAAAGGATCTATATGGTGATGAGCTTTCGGCTACTATTGTCAAAGAATTTACAAAATCGGATAAAATTGTAATAAATAATAAAAAGAAAAATGTACCTATTATTAAAATAAAACGAAAGAAAAAACTTTCTGGTTTACAGGGGGAACTCTTTGATTAGGCTAAGGGCTTAGCCATATTGACGGTGGCATTTTTTTAAGCCTATATTTAGACGCATAAACTGGTACTAAAAGCTGAGGCCATTTTTTATTTGATATTGATATTGATATTATTTTTCGTGGTGGCGCAATGTGGTTGGTGGGTAACTTGGTGGGCAAGTGCCATAAATAAGTTCGTACGTGAAGGCAAGTAACTGTTTTAATTTAATTAATAAAAACAAACCAATAAGCAGATCCAGAATATTGAATAGCTTTTTTGATTATTTAATAGCAGAGATTGAATACCTGTTAGAGCCATATAAAGCAAAAATTTGAGCTGTTTTAGTGCATCCCACCGATTTACTACTATCACCTTAAACGGCCTGATTTTCG
>Ga0209291_1002402_pt1 | contig 15169 bp, 16 predicted proteins | sample GOMGulsemesocosm_FD_184633 | JGI IMG/M metagenome (GOLD analysis project Ga0209291, IMG submission 184633) | Methane-oxidizing microbial communities from mesocosms in the Gulf of Mexico - GOM9B Gulf of Mexico (SPAdes) (version 2) | ecosystem: Environmental > Aquatic > Marine > Cold seeps...
TTAGTAAATATTTTTGGAGGAATCGTTCGTTGTGATCGTGTTGCTGAAGGAATTATTGCTGCATACAAAAACATGGGAGACGCTATGAACGTACCATTAATTGTTCGTTTACAAGGTACAAATGCTGACATCGCTAAAAAATTAATTGAAGATTCAGGATTAGATTTACAATCTGCTACTGCTTTTAAAGAAGCTGCTGATAAAGTAAAAGCTGTTTTAGCTTAAGCCTTTTATTAGGATCACTAAAGCAATTCATATACCTTATTAATTGATAATAAGGATCCATAAAAAAGCTCAAACTTAATGTTTGAGCTTTTTTTATTATATTGGGTACTAAATCTCACCCCCCCCTAAATGAGTAGTGAAGAAAAACTAAGCGCACTAAGTCAGTTAATTGCTTTTGCAAGAACTGGTAAAGATATTAAGGATGTTGAATATAATTTCTTGGTAATTATCGCTAATCAAATTGGCGTAACAAAAGAAGTATTCGATAAACTTTTACTTAATCCAGTTCCTCACATAAATCTACAATCAGAAAGTGAGCGTATTGTACAATTTCATAGACTTCTATTATTAATGAATGTGGATAAAGAAATTGAACCTGTTGAATTAGAAAAAATACATCAATTAGGTTTGAAAATGGGATTGAATATTCAAGCTATTGATAAAACTCTGGAAATCATGCAACAGTATAACAACAATAACATTCCTCCTGAGGTATTGCTGAGCATATTTAAAACATATTATAATTAGTAGTAACTTATCTTACAAATCGATATAATAAATATTGTTGTAATTTATATAATACTAAAGCAATCAATATTCCAAAAAACATTCCTGTAAGGACATCTCCTGGATAATGAACTCCAATATAAATTCGACTATACCCAACTAATACCGCCCAAAGTAATAATAAAGCGCCCAAATATTTAAAATACGGTTTAAATACTTTTCCTAAAAAAACTGCTAATGCCATTGAACTGGCAGCATGTGCAGAAAAATAACCATACTTCCCTCCACAATATGATTTTACTAAACGCATAGCTTCGTAAATAACCTCTTCATGACATGGTCGTGGACGTAAAAACAATACCTTTTTAAATAAGTTAGCCAATTGATCGGTACCAGCAATCATTAACCCAACTACAAGAATCGTGATTAAAGTTTTCTTTACTCCTGTTTTTTTATATAACAAATACACTAAAAGAGCATACAATGGAATTGAATTCCACTTTCCAGTAACAAACATCCAGAACCCATCAAAAGTTGTGGTTCCTAGCCCGTTTAAATACAAGAACAACTCTTGATCAAAGTGTATTAACTCTTCCATTACTCTTCGTATAATGCTATTTCCTTATCATAAAACTCAGTGGCTTCCTTAATACAAATTTCAGCTTCATCAAGTAATTCTTCTTCGTCACTTTTATCAAAATCTTCTAACCATTCAATTTCATCATTTTCTAAATTGATGATAAATCTGGGGAAATCTGTATGAATAATAAAAATAGCCGTTGGAAATTCAGAATTATCTCCTAAAATAAACTTTGGTAGCTCCATAATATCTTTTAAATCTTGATTAATTTTTTAGTAATATAATTAAATCTCAGGAATAATAGTATTGATGAAACTGTTAAACCAGCCAACAACCCTAACCAAATTCCTGAACTTTTGTAATCCGTATACAATCCTAGATAATAACTTACAGGAAAGCCAACTACCCAGTATGCTATAAAAATTAATACTGTAGGTATTTTCACATCTTGTAAACCACGTAATGCCCCTAAAACAACAACTTGTATTCCGTCAGAAATTTGAAACACTGCTGCAATTAAGAGCAATACAGATGCAGTTTTAACCACCTCCATTGTATTTGATAAATCTGCCATATTATTATAATTCACAAATAAATCAGGGAATACATTATGAAAAGCTACAAATATTCCAGCAAAAATAATTTCTATAAACAGCGTTAATAAAAATACTGAAAATGCAACTCGCCTCAACTCTTTAAAATTTTGTAATCCTTTTTGATTACCTACTCTAATTGTTGCTGCTACACTTAGCCCCATACCCACCATAAATGTTAACGAAGATAGTTTTAACGCAATTTGATTTGCAGCTTGAGCATTACTTCCTAATACCCCAGACAGCCATATTCCTGCTGTAAAAATAGCCACTTCAAAAAACATTTGTAAAGCCGATGGCACTCCTAAAGAAAGTATTTTTTTTATCACTGATTTTTTAATAATCAAGAAGTTTAGGCTTGTTATATATGGAGTAAATTTTTCTCTTGATTTTAATAATACCCAAATAAACAACAACATTACTACCCTTGAAATTAATGTTCCAATTGCCGCCCCTACAATTCCTAATTCTGGGAATCCGAACTTTCCATAAATCAACAAATAATTTAACACAACATTTATCACATTTGCCAACAGTGTAGCCCACATGGCATATTTTGTTTGTGATAGTCCATCAGAAAACTGTTTAAAAGCCTGAAACATAATCATTGGAATTAATGAAAACGCAACAATTTCCAAATACGGAATTGCCAAAGCAACCACTTCAGATGGCTGTTTCATATGATACATTAATGGCTTAGATAACAATATTGACCCAAATAATACCGTACCCAAAACAGTACATAAAAACAATCCATGTTTGAAAGCAGCTTTTCCTTTTGCTATATTTCCTTCTCCATCAGCTTCTGCCACTAAAGGTGTGATTGCTGTTGAAAACCCAATACCTAAGGACATGGCTATGAATAAAAAGCTATTTCCTAATGACACTGCTGCCAACTCCGTAGTACCAATTTTACCTACCATAATATCGTCAATAAGTCCAACCATGGTATGACCAACCATACCCAATATAACTGGGTAAGCAAGTTTTAAATTGTAACGAAATTCTTTAGTATAGGTAGTAAGTGTCAAATGCTATTTTTTTTCAATTGCAAATGTACGTGTTAGCACACAAAAAATTGATATGATAATAAAGAACCTTTAATTTTTCAGTTTTGAGTTTTGAACAACTTCATATTTATCAAATAAATATACCAAAGATGCCATTGTAGCTGCACCTAACTCCAGCTCCCTTTTATTTACATGCTCAAATGTATCATTCGCCGCATGGTGATGATCAAAATAACGTTGAGAATCTGGACGTAAACCACACAATACATTATCTCCTTTTAACGGACCAATATCTGCTCCACTTCCTCCTTTTTCAAAAAAATGAATTAAATAGGGTTTGAAAAGTGACTCCCATGAAGTTACTTTTTCAAAATTTTCATCGGAACAATCAAAAGAAAAACCTCTTGGCGTAAACCCTCCAGCATCACTTTCTAAAGCAAACACATGATTTTCTTTTCTTTCTTTTGCAATTTTAGCATATTTTTTTCCCCCGCGTAATCCATTTTCTTCATTCATAAATAATACTACACGTATAGTATGCTTGGGTTTATATCCTGTTTGTTTAAACAATCGCAATACTTCCATTGATTGTACAACTCCTGCTCCATCATCATGTGCTCCATCCCCTAAATCCCAAGAATCTAAATGACCTCCTACTACCATTACCTTATTCGGATAAGTACTCCCCGTAATTTCACCGATAACATTATAAGATTGTACATCTTTTAACTGCTTACAGTGTTGTGAAAAATAGAATTCAATATTCTTGTCTAACTTTAACATTGTACTCAATAACTCAGCTCCATTGGTACTTATTGCCGCAGCAGGAATTCTTTTAGCCACAGCAACATCACCATAAGTCATTGATCCAGCATGAGGATAATCATCTAAACGTAAATTAATAGAACGCACCAATACACCAACCGCTCCATAAGAAATTGCTTTTTCAGCACCTTGATAACGTTGCTCTACACAACCACCATACGCTTGAAAAGTACTTATCAATTCAGCTTTCATTGGCCGATTATAAAAAACTATTTTACCTGCTATTTTCTCTTTCCCCAATTGTTCTAATTCTTCAAAACTAGTAACCTCTATTAATTTTGCTTTTAAACCTCCTTTGGGTGTAGCCACAGAACCACCTAAAGCACAAATTGGAAGTACCGTAGATTTCCCTGGAACTGTTTGTACATATGCATATTCTTTAGCTCCTCTAACCCATTTAGGAACCATTACTGGTTGTAGCCAAACTTTATCTAAACCTAATTTACCTAATTCTTCCTTAGTATATTTTACTGCTTTTTCAGCGTTATACGACCCCGACAACCTTCCACCAATTTGATTGGATAAATGGTTTAACCAATTATATGCCTCCCCATTAACTAATGAAGTATCATAAATATTTTTTAACATTTTAGTATCTTCATTTTGCCCAAATGATACTATACTAAAAAACACTATCAATAATAAAACTCTACTCTTCATTTAATTCTTTTTTATACTGGGCTAAGTTTTCTTTAATTTTATCACTTAACTCTGGTTCTTCTATATCATCAAACTCTTTCAACCTATCGTAAATTGTTTTAGCAACTATAAGTCTTGCTGAAGGTTTATGATCTGCTGGAATTATATACCATGGTGCTTTTACTGTTGATGTTTTATTAATAGCATCCTGATAACAAGCTTGGTATTTATTCCATAATTTTCGTTCTTTTAAATCTCCTGGAGAAAATTTCCAATTTTTCTCCTTTAATTCAATTCGACGCAATAACCGATTTTTTTGCTCAGACTTACTTAGGTTTAAGAAAAATTTAAAGATTATAGTTCCATTATCAGCGATGTGCTTTTCAAAACTTCTTATTTGTTCAAAACGTTTTTCCCAAAACGCTTCATTAATATCTGCTAAAGAATTTACATCTGGTAAATTTTCATTTAAGATATATTCTGGATGAACACGAGTTACCAATACATTTTCATAGTGCGTTCTATTAAATACAGAAAATTTTCCTCGAGAAGGTAACGCTATATAATGCCTCCATAAATAATCATGTCCTAATTCCAAATGGGTAGGAACTTTAAAACTATGTACTACTATCCCCCTAGTATTAAAATCTTTAAAAACTTCACGAATCAAACTATCTTTTCCGGCGGTATCCATTCCTTGTAAACATATCAACGCACTATATTTTCCATGTGCATACAAGGTATCTTGCAACTTCCCTAATTTCCTTCGTATCTTTCTAAGCTCATCTTTTACATCGTCATCATCTTTATCTAGTTGGACATTAGTATTAAAATTTGACAAATCAATTGTTGACGTAACTTTATAATCCTCTACGTTTATATCTTTCATATCTATATATTCATTTTATATTGAAAATAAACAAAATTAATTTTCAATATAATTGTATTTATTCTGATACTCTTAATCCTATAAATATATTAAATTTTAATATCTTACGGCTTTAAAATAAAGATTGATGTCAGAGAAAACTATAAATATCATTACTGAAGCTTTTAAGGCTATTCCTGCTGGTGACCAACTTGTAAAACAAGATGGAAAACGAGAAGTTAGATATAAAAAACTAGGGGCTTATGTGTATCATAATGCCGTTAAGAAAAGCGGATTGTATCTTTCTAGTAATAAAGAAGGTGTAGGTGTTGCTTATGTTATTGACCCAAAAGACAACAAGAAAACTTTCGGAGATTTTATTAATGATTTGAAATTTGCTTTTGGTGTTTCAGGAATTAAAAAAGCATTAGGTATAGCAAAACGTCAAAAATATATTCAAGCCCAACGCCCTCAGGAGGATAAATATATGTATTGGGAATTTACTGGTGTAAACCCTAATTATCAAGGATTAGACGCTCCGTCTTTTTCAATGGCTGAATTACGTGATGATGTATACACTGATGCTCACGAAAGGAAATTAGCTATTTATACCGAAACATCTATTAGAAAAAATATGATTGTTTATAGACGCTATGGTTTTGATATCTATCATGAATGGACAATGCCTGACGGATCAACTATGTGGTTTTTAAAATATGATACCTTAAACAAACCTGATTTTGTGAAAAAATAAAAAAAGCCACTCAAATGAGTGGCTTTTTTAGTAGTCTATTTACTAGCAAATAATTTTACATCTTGTTCAGATATTTCTTTTCCTCCTAGGATAATTAATCGTTCTATTACATTTCGCAATTCACGAATATTTCCAGTCCAATCATATTCTTGTAATAATTTTATCGCTTTTTTTGAAAATCCTTTTTCTACAACTCCTTGCTCATTAGCTATCTTTCCAGAGAAATGGTGTATCAATAGCGGAATATCATCTCGCCTATCATTTAACGCAGGTACTTTAATTAAAATAACTGCTAAACGATGGTATAAATCTTCTCTAAAATTACCATCAGCAATTTCTTTTTTCAAATCTTTATTCGTGGCAGCAACAACCCTAACATCAACTTTAATATCTTTATCACTACCTACACGTTGTACTTTACTCTCTTGTAAAGCGCGTAATACTTTAGCTTGAGCTGTAAGACTCATGTCACCAATTTCATCTAGAAAAATTGTACCTCCATTAGCAGCTTCAAACTTACCTGCTCTATCCTTATTTGCCGAAGTAAATGCACCTTTAACATGTCCGAACAATTCACTCTCTATCAGTTCAGAAGGAATTGCAGCACAGTTAACTTCAATCATTGGCCCTTTTGCTCTGTTACTTTTTTGATGTATCCAATGTGCAACTAATTCTTTTCCTGTTCCGTTTGGTCCTGTAATAAAAACTCTTGCATCTGTTGGAGCTACTTTATCCACCATTTCCTTTATATGAGAAATAGCTTCACTTTCGCCAACCATTTCATATTTCTTAGAAACTTTTTTCTTCAAACGTTTATTCTCTACAACAAGCTCCGTATTATCAAGTGCATTACGAACTGTATTTAACAACCTATTTAAATCAGGTGGTTTAGAAATATAATCAAATGCGCCCATTCGCATTGTTTTTACAGCAGTATCCAAATCACCGTGACCTGATATCATTACCATTGCTGTTTCTGGTTTTATTTTTTTAGCAGCTTCAAGTACTTCAACACCATCCATTTTTGGCATTTTAATATCACATAGAACTAAATCATAGTTCGTGTTTTTAATCATCTCCATTCCCATCAACCCATCTTCAGCAGCTTCCACTTCATACGATTTACTTTCTTCAGAAAGTATTTTAACAAGTACTCTTCTTATTGCAGCCTCATCCTCAATTACTAATATTTTTGACATTTTATTGTATTAAAAAATTGAATATTTAAATATACATTATTCTAAAATTCTTAAGCTTATTCTAATCAACCAATATGAAATAAAATAAAAAACTCGATAAAAAACATAATTTCTAGACTATCGACATTGTTTCTTTTAAAAATACCCAATAGTAGGTATTTTACTGTATTGTAATAAGTTATATATTTATACTGTCTATAAGTAATTATAGATTAAGTAAGTTTTTTTGGGGTAAAAATCTCTGTTAGCTATTCTAACAGAGATTTTTTTTATTCTAGAATAAACCATTTTAATTATTCTGACTTATACAATTTAAAAACAAACATTTACCATCTAATTAACAGGTATTCTGTTAAAAAGTAATAATATTCGCTACATTACTCAAGTAAAAACAAAAAATACCCAATAATAGGTATTTCACAATATATCAATAAGTTATATATTTATACTATCTATAAGAAACTATAGATAAGTAAGTTTTTTTGGGGTAAAAATGTTTGATGTTAATTATCAAACATTTTTTTTGGAAGATATTTTAATTTTATTATTTATTTATATACACTTCTCTTTGAGGAAAAGGTATTTTAATATTGTTATCTCTAAACAATCTATCAATTTCAAACCTAATATCACTTTTAGGTATTGAACCTTCAAAACTATTATTTAAAGTAAATATCAATTTGAAATTTAATGCATTATCTCCAAAGTCCGTAAATAGTATTAAAGGCTCTGGTTGTTTGATAACACTAGGGTGGTTATTGGCTGCTTGTGTTAATAGTTTTTTCACTAATTCCAAATCCGAACCATACGCAACTCCAACAGTAATATTTTCACGAGTTAACACTCCGTTTTCTGTCCAATTATAAAGCGAAGATGTTAAGTATTTATGATTTGGGATAATTAATACTTTATTATCTATTGTTACCGCACGAGTAGTACGTAATCTAATTTCCGAGACACGACCAACTTTTCCTTCTAGTTCAATAATATCTCCAACATGAACAGATTTATCTACTAAAATAAAAACACCTGAAATAATATCTTGAAAAAAGGTTTGCAATGCCAAACCAACACCAACTAATAAAGCAGCTGAAGCTGCAAAAATAGCAGTAACATTAATCCCCATGTTATCAAAAGTGAATAACAATACAATTAAATAAATGAAGTACTTGGAAAACGAAAAAACAGAATTAAACTTTAGCTCATCTCCGTCGTTTAACTTTTTTGTAACTACTTTTTTTACAACCTTTAATACAAAGGTTGCAATAGCAAGTACCAGTAATACAAGTAAAATTTGTTTTACCGTAATATCTATTCCTTCACTTAACTCAAAGTTGAAACTTAAAAATGCGTTAATTTTTTCCATTTAGTATTTCAGCCATTTATAGATTTCTTTATAACTTGGTTTTTTACCATACATTAAAATACCAACTCTATAAATTTTAGCTGCAAACCAAACTGTACCTATAAATGTTGCAAATAATAATACTACTGATAAAATTTGTTGCCACATTGGTACACCAAAAGGTATACGCATTAGCATTACTACAGGTGACGTAAATGGTATAAATGAAAACACTTGGGCCACAGTTCCGTGTGGATCTTCTAATACTGTAAAACCACCTACATAAACCGCTAAAATTAACGGTACCATAATTGGCATCATGAATTGTTGTGTGTCTGTTTCATTATCAACTGCGGCACCAATTGCGGCATATAATGAACTGTATAATAAGAAACCTCCAATAAAAAACAACAAGAACATTACTATTAAATTAGCTAATGGTAAATTGTAAATTTCATTTAACAATAAACTGATTTTCTCTTGTACATCCCCATTTTTCATTGCCTCTTGTACCATCTCCTGTTGAGGACTTTGCATTTCTGACATATTCACACCAAAAACAGACGATAGGACTACTGATAAAATAGTTAATAACAATACCCAAATAACAAACTGAGTAATTCCTGCTAATGAAGTTCCAAATATTTTACCCAACATTAATTGCATTGGCTTTACTGATGATATAATCACCTCAATTATCCTACTTGTTTTCTCCTCTATAATACTACGCATAATCATGTTACCATAAATAATGATAAACATGAATAATAAGTACCCTGAAACCATACCAAAACCAAGTTTTAACCCTCCACTTAACTTAGAAGTTTTCTCTCCAGCATAACTTTCTTGATAGATATCAACACGAATTCTTGCGTCTTTAATCTTCTCAATATTTAAGCCCTTATTTTTATAATTGATATCCGTAAGTTGCTTTTCTATTTTGGATTCTAATTCAGCTATTAATGTAATTGAAGGGGTGTCTTTAGAATAAAATTTCACATTATTTTCTAACTGACTAATACTATCTACCTTAGGAATATACAGTAACCCATAGTGTTCTTGCTCCTCAACATCAACTCTCGCTTGAGTTAAGTCTATATTATTTAAAATACGATATTTAGTAGAAGAGGTCGTATCTGCAAAAATTACTTTCGCGAAACCAGATTCGTCAACTATATCAATTATTCGTTCTTTGTTTTTATTAATGTTGGTTAAAAAACCAATTAATAATCCTAAACCAATCATGATCAACGGACTTACAAAAGTCATGATGATAAATGATTTATTCTTTACCTTATTTAGGTATTCTCTTTTTATAATAAGTGGTAAATGATTCATTTTTAGAAGGATTAATTGTTTTGAACAGATTGAATGAAAATATCGCTTGCTGAAGGTATTACCTCAGTAAAGTGATTTACTTGTCCATGATTTGTTAAAAACGATAACAATTCATTTGGAGTACTTGACGGATCAATTTGAATTTTCACCTTAACATCTTCATGAATGGATTTAAATGCTGCAGGAGCTATTGAAAAATTATTTTCTAATACCCTTCTCAACCCAGCTTCATTATCAGTACTTACACCAACTTCAAACGTATTTGATTTAAACTGTTTTTTAATATCAATTAATTTCCCATCTAATATTTTATTCGATTTATCTATCAAAGCAATATGGTCACATAGTTCTTCTACAGATTCCATACGGTGTGTAGAAAAAATAACTGTTGCACCATCTTCACGCAATTTTAAAATTTCATCTTTAATTAAATTCGCATTTATAGGGTCAAAACCACTAAAAGGCTCATCAAAAATCAACAACTTTGGCTGGTGTAAAACTGTTACAACAAACTGTATTTTTTGTGCCATCCCTTTAGAAAGTTCTTGCACTTTTTTATTCCACCAATCACCAATTTCTAAACGATCAAACCAATATTTTAATCTTTCTTTTGCTTCAGTTTTTGTCAAACCTTTTAACTGTGCTAAATACAATGCTTGTTCACCAACTTTCATTGATTTGTACAAACCACGCTCTTCAGGCAAATACCCAATATCCTTAACATGGTTTTGCTCTAAGGGTTTACCATCTAAAGTAACCAAACCACTATCAGGCATCGTGATTTGATTAATTATTCTGATAAAAGAAGTTTTCCCAGCTCCGTTAGGACCTAGCAATCCGAATATACTCCCTCTAGGGACAGTTAATGACACATTATTAAGTGCTGTATAATCGCCATATTTTTTGACAATATTTTCAGCAACAAGAAGATTACCCATAAATAATTAGTTTATCTGTAAGTATCTCAAACAACAATTATGTTACAGAAATACTTTGTTATTTTTTATCAATTATTATTCCACAAAAAACCTCGAAGCATCTTCGAGGTTTTTATATTAAGTACGTATGTTTTAAGAAAACATATCTTTTACTTTCTCAAAGAAAGATTTATCATTCTCTTTTGGATTAGGAGCAAAATGCTCATCCTCTCTCATGTTTTCAAAAAACACTCTTTGTTCCTTATTTAACTCTTGGGGAGTCCATACATTTACATGAACTAACAAATCACCTTTTCCATATCCATTGATACTCGGGATTCCTTTACCACGTAAACGCAATATTTTACCAGATTGAATTCCAGCATCTAATTTAATTCTGACTTTACCAGTTACCGTATTAATTTCTTTAGATATTCCTAAAATAGCATCCGGAACACTAACATATAAATCATAATGTAAATTATCACCTTCACGCTTTAACTCCGCATGATCTTCTTCTTCAATAAGTACTAATAAATCTCCTGCAACTCCATTACCTGGAGCATCATTTCCTTTTCCAGAAACTTTCAATTGCATTCCATCAACAACACCAGCTGGTATTTTTACTGAAACTGTTTCTTCAGAGGTTCCTAAACCATGTGCATCTGTTCCAGCAGCCTTTTTATCAATTTGCTGACCAGCACCACTACAAGTGGTACATGTAGCAGCAGTTTGCATACGCCCTAGAATAGTGTTAGTAACGCGCATTACTTGTCCAGAACCATTACATGTAGTACATGTTTTGTAAGTTGTTCCTGAAGATTGTACTTTACGCTTAACTTTAATTTTTTTCTCTACTCCATTAGCAATTTCCTCCAGAGTAAGTGAAACTCTAATGCGTAAATTACTTCCTTTTACTCTTCGTTGTCGTGAACCTCCACCACCTCCGAAGCCACCTCCGCCGCCACCAAAGATGTCGCCGAATTGACTAAAGATGTCATCCATATTCATTCCGCCACCGCCGAAACCTCCTCCGAAGCCTCCACCTCCACCACCTGCACCATCAAATGCAGCGTGACCGTAACGATCGTATTTTGCTTTTTTATTATCGTCACTAAGTACTTCGTACGCTTCTGCAGCTTCCTTAAAACTTTCTTCTGCAGCAGTATCACCAGGGTTTTTATCTGGATGAAACTTAACGGCCATTTTTCTATAACCTTTTTTTATTTCTTGCGCAGTAGCCCCTTTAGAAACTCCAAGTACGTCGTAATAATCTTTCTTAGCCATTTTATACTTTTTGTAATTCCAATTATTGGAATATTCTTTTTATATCCTTGCTTTCACAAGAATAACATTTTCGTTTATTGTCCGATAACAACTTTAGGGAAACGAATAATCTTTTCTCCTAATTTGTATCCTTTTTCAATTACATCAATGATTTTTCCTTTTAAATCATCAGTAGGTGCAGGTATTTGAGTAATAGCTTCATGGAAATCTGCATTAAAATCATCTCCTTTTCTTACATCTAAAATTTCAAGTCCTTTTTCTTTCAAAGTAACTTTAAATTTTGTGCTAATAAGCTCAATACCTTTAATAAGGTTTTCATCTTCGCTTTTTTCTATTTCAACCCAAGCTCTGTCTAAATCATCCAAAACTGGCAACATTGCTTGCATTACACTAGAACTTGCTGTTTTAAATAATTCTACACGCTCCTTTGAAGTCCTTCTTTTGTAATTTTCAAATTCAGCAAACAAACGTAAAAACTTATCTTTTTCACTTGCCAAATCAGCAGTTAACTGTTCTTCAACAGATAATTCTACAACATCTTCTTTTGACTCTTCTACCTCAGTTGCTTCCGTGTTCTGATCAACTATTTGGTCTTTCAACTCTTCGTTTTGTATTTCTTCTGTACTCATTGGTAATGAATATATGGGTTCTTTTAATTTATTACAAGAAGACAAAAGTATTGCCAATTCTCTAAAAATGCCAATTTGTCATCAAAAAAATTAAAGTTTTATAACAATTACCCAAATTCGTTTTAATTAACAATAATTACGCTAACTCTAAACCCTCTCCACGAAACACATAATCGACTGAAATACAGTGTTTTGTTTTTAGTTTAACTGATCAATAATTTGTAAATTTATATAGATTTGAAAATTAAACATAAAACATTATGGAAGATCATATTTATAAAAAAATTGAAATCATTGGAACATCTGATAAATCTAGTGATGACGCTATAAAAAATGCATTATCAAGAGCTTCATCTTCAATCAAAAACTTAAGATGGTTTGAAGTAGTTGAAACAAGAGGTTCTATTATAGATGGTGCAATTGAAAGGTGGCAAGTAACTATTAAAGTTGGATTTACAATGAAATAATGTCAAATCACAGACAGTCATAACAAATTTTTTAGGACTTTTTCTAGTTTTTTATACTGAAATTCAAATCCTAATGCTTCAATTTTATTTGAAGATACATTTTGGCTATCGCAAACCATTTCATGCATTTTCCCTAATATTAATTGTAATAAAAACTTAGGTACATTAGGCAATAACAATGGTTTGTTTAGTTGCTTAGCTATTTCTTTTGTTAGTATGGAATTAGTTACTGGATTTGGCGCTACCCCATTAAAAACTCCAACATTATTGTTTTCAAGAAGAAAAATAAAAAGCGAAATTAAATCCTTAATATGAATCCAACTCATGTATTGTTTACCCGTTGCTAAGGGAGATCCTAAACCAATGGAAATTGGCTGTGCCATTTGTTTTAAAGCCCCACCGTTTTTAGCTAAAACAACGCCTATTCTTACTTTAGTAACGTTTATATTTAATATTGAGAAAGCATCTGCTGCTAATTCCCATTGTTGCACAACTTCCCCTAAAAAACCACTTGAAAAAACAGTAGTCTTTTCATTATAAACTGAGTCATAAGAATCTTTGTAAATACCAATTGCGCTAGCTGAAACAAATTGATTTACCGAATGATTATTTTCCTTCAAGGTTTTAAAAAGCAATTGAGCTGCAATTACTCTACTGTCAATAATTTCTTTTTTATATCTCTTAGTCCATCGTTTGGCAACACTTGCTCCTGCTAAATGAATAATTTTTGTAACCCCTTTAACACAAAATACATCTATGATTTTTTTTTCAATACACCAATAAAACCCTGTACAATTAGGCAATGAATCTACCGCTTCCTTTCTTGAAGTTAAATAGTTTACTTGATGCCCTTCAGATAACAATTGTTTCACCAATTGCCTACCAACCAACCCCGTAGCACCTGTAATTAGAATTTTCATTACTTCTATTTATTGAATAAGGTTTGTTTTAATTATTAATTTAAAATACTCGATAATTTGACTTCTCCTTTCACCGAAATGGCATCGGAATTCGTTAATCTATATTCACTATTTTTCTAGCACGTAACATTTCACGTTTTCCAGGAGGTCCAGCTAAACGTTCAACAGTGAATCCTACAGCTTCCATTGCCCTTCGAGCACTTCCTTTGGCAGCATAGGTTACTAACACTCCGTCTTTTTTTAATGCTTTAAACATAATAGCAAAAATTTCCTCTCCCCAAAGTTCTGGTTGTACTCGTGATCCGAAAGCATCATAATATATTAGGTCGTGAGTATTATCATCAACAATGTCATTAAAAAACTGCTTCCTTTTTGTTAGTGAAAATTTGTCAGATATTGCTTGCTTTGTTTCCCATTCTGAACTGTGAAAATCTACAAATGCTTGTCTGTGCTCTTCTGCATCTAGCTGACTTACATAATTTAACCCAGTAATTTCTTCTTGTATAACTGGGTATGCCTCAACCCCTGTATACTCAACAATCATATTTCTTCGTTCACTTTCTAAAAACGTAATATATGCATTCAATCCCGTACCAAATCCAATTTCCAAAACAGCTACTTTATCAAAAAATAAATCCAACCCCATTCTTATAAACACATGATACGCTTCTTGAATAGCTCCTTTTTTTGAGTGGTATTGCTCATTCAATTCAGGCAAATTTATGGATGTAGATCCGTCAGATGTAATAATAATTTCTCTTTTCAATGTATAATATATTTTCTAACCACTGTAAACAGGTGGTTTCATGAGTATCCACAAATTAACGAATAATTACTAGTAAAAAAATTATTAATTGATTAATTTCGCAAAACTTAAAAACAACACAATGACGATGACTACTGATATTAAAATTACACGTGTTAAAGAATCAAAGTTCGAAACAATAGATTTAGACAATGTTGCTTTTGGAACTGTATATTCTGATCACATGTTTTCCTGTGATTTTAAAAATGGTGAGTGGCAACAACCAGAAATTACGCCATACCAACCTTTACAATTAGATCC
>Ga0209291_1002404_pt1 | contig 15159 bp, 14 predicted proteins | sample GOMGulsemesocosm_FD_184633 | JGI IMG/M metagenome (GOLD analysis project Ga0209291, IMG submission 184633) | Methane-oxidizing microbial communities from mesocosms in the Gulf of Mexico - GOM9B Gulf of Mexico (SPAdes) (version 2) | ecosystem: Environmental > Aquatic > Marine > Cold seeps...
GGCATGGGTTGATGTTGTTAAAAACTTTAGGCGTCACTATAGCAACTTTGCTGGGAGTAAAATGGCGTTACAGGAGTGTGCGAACAAACATGACCATTGTTGGTATAAGGGGACTGGCTGAAACAGCCTTATAATACGGCTCTAGGACTAGAGAAAGAGGTTGATTGAAGTATAAAAGGGCTAGTTTTATAGGCCGAAGTAGGGGGGGCGACACCGCGCAGTCATTTATTGCATTCAATTGAAAGTATAAAACACATAAGCATTTGAAATTACGATTAATAAAGCCGCAGCGAACGGGGTTACCTTACCCCCCGGTCCTAATTTCCACGTTAGTAAAATGAGCGAATAACCATTCTGAAATAATTCATCACTTAATAGGCTCTGACAAGTTAAAGTCAATAGAATAACTTTAGCCGTCTAAAAGTTATGGGTGTCTAGTATTTTTCCACCAAGCTGTATTTATTGACCCCATCAATAAACGGATATTTAATCTTAATCTATTGTATTAAAACTGGTTTTGATTTACCTTTCACGCATTCTAAACGGAATTAAGGCGAACAAATGTCGCACTTCTTGCCGTAAAATAAGCTGTTATGTATTTCGAGAGCGTAGATGTATATCGATGAAATTGAGTTAAATCTAGAAGAAGTATTAGGTCGTTTTGTTACAGAGGAAATCTCGTTGTTACAAGTAAACGCCAGTGAACAATCAATATCTAATCGCTTAGCTAGAATCATAGAAAGTAGTATAGATGGTTGGGATGTTGATTGTGAATATAACCGTGAGATGTACGAAATCAAGAAGCTTAAGTATGCTTTAACCGAAGGTACGGAAATAGAAAGTAAAGCGGTGGTGCCCGATATTATAATTCATCATCGTCTAACCAATGAAAACCTTTTAGCCATCGAAATAAAAAAGGTTAATAATCATGAAAACCGATTTAAAGATCATTCAAAGCTAAAAGCATTTAGAGAGCAGCTTGGGTATAAATATACATGGTTTGTAGATTTCAATACGAGCAAAGGTACGGCAGGAGTTAAAGATTCAATTTTCGTAGTTGGGTAGTAAACAAAAAGATTTGACACCCATATTTTTTAGCCGTCTAAAAGTTATGGGTGTCTAGTATTTCAGCCGTCTAAAAGTTATGGGGGGCTAGTATTTACCGCAGTTAATGACAATGATGATTCATCAACAAACTGATATATGATTTTAATCTATTGTATTAAATATGGTTTTGATTTATCTTTCACGCTATCTAAACGGAATTAAGGCGAACAAATGTCGCACTTCTTGCCGTACAATAAGCTGTTAGGCTTTTCAGGAGTATCAGGCGTATGGAAGCAGAAGAAACAATTGCAAAACTTGAAGAGTTTAAATCAACAGTAAACAAATTTTTCGAACATTATGACCAAGCTATCCGCAGTCAAATTAATAGAGAAAAAGCATGGGTTCGTCGAGAGGTTCTAGAAGCCGGATGTTTTAAAACATTCACGGTTTCACCACCACCAGCCGTTGGTGGACTTGTTATGCGTAACGTAGACCCTTTTGAATGTATATTTAATCCACCATATAACATGTCTGTAAGCTCAATTGTTTTCGATATAATTGACGAAACTATTGGTGTAATTATGGCAGGTGGTCGCCAAGTGGCAACAACGAATCCTAGCGTAGCTGCAGAGCCAGATTATGAAGAAGGTTATGCTTTTGTTGCAATGGCAATCGACCCAGCTGATCCACACCTAGAGGATGTCTTAGATTCAATTAAAGAAGCAGCCGATAAATGTGGTATTCACGCTGAGCGTGTAGATGAAGTACAGAGTAACAACCGAATTACTGATCGCATACTTGAATCTATTGAAAAAGCTCAATTTGTTATAGTCGATCTAACTTATGCTAAGCCTAATGTCTTCTATGAAGCAGGTTATGCTCAAGGTTTAAATAAAACTCCCATTTATATAGCTAAAGATGGCACTAAATTAGAATTTGATTTAAAAGATTATCCCGTAATATTTTTTAAAAATATGAGGGAGTTAAAGGCTGGCTTGGAGCAACGTCTAAGGTCATTAGCAGGACAAGCCTAACAAGAAATTAAACAAGGACAAAAAACAGTTGGCTTTTGCTCCTTCGTCGCCATTTTAGCCAACAATTTTTTGCCTGTTAATTAGACGTTAGCATTCTGAGGTAACATGGACAGTAATCAAAAAATTCCTGTAGAAAAAGTCACTAAACCAATTCAACTATTAGCAGCTTGGCTTACTGGTTTAATAGTTGTTGATGCCGCATTTTTAACAGCAGCTAACACATTGTCTGAGCCTATTTGGGCTAAAGGACTATTAATTATTGCTGCGATAATAAATGTACCATTATTTCTGATTTCTATTTTCCTCTTACAGACTAAGTTCAGACCAGAAATGCAAGAAGATGCATTTTATTCAAAATATTTGGAGTCAAAAACGGGTATGTTGAGGCAACCTGTGTCTAGCAACCAATTAAGTAAATTAAAAGAAGAGTTATATTCTGCCAATACCGAAACTCTAAAATTAGTTTCGAGTATGCAGCAGGAAATAAAAGGACTTACGTTTGAGATCAAAGATGGGAAAGCTGCACCTTTATTGCTACCAAATAATGAAGTCTTAGAGCGTCAAATAAAAGAAGCCGAAGAGGCTTCTGCTTGGAATCAATGCGAAATCCGGCTAAATAGATTAATGAAAACTAGAAGCCAGTTTAAAAAATGCCTAATTGAAAACAACATCCCTATTCACGGTATGTTTGGTAATAGCGATTTGGATTTTAATGATCCTCCCGAAATTGTAATTGGTTCAGGTTTTTCCTTAGAGCATTTGAAAACGTTTCTAAATGCAATTTCTGAACAATCAGTATCAACCGTAGCTTTTGCATATCCAGACGATGATGACAAAGAGTTGTATCATAAAGAGATATTAATCGGCTCATATAACTCACATGACTTTGGGTTATCACTACAAGATGCTGTTGAACTAATAAATAAACCCAATATAGAGGTAGATGTTTTCTATTCAGCCTTGATGCACTAAATGCTAACAAGTCGTTTAAAAGGACAAAAAACAGTTGGTTTTTTCTTCTGCGTCGCTTATTTTAACCAACTATTTTTAGCCTTTTAATGAGGCTTTAATCCCCACATCTCGATATAAACCCCATTTTTAACCAGCTTTATTCAAGCCATTAAAAAAGCCCCGTAACTCATTGAGCTACGGGGCTTTTTAAGGTCTGCGGTAACAGACCCAGATGGTGGTGGAGGCGGGGGGATTCGAACCCCCGTCCGAAAAACCTACATCCTCGGTACTACATGCTTAGTCATGTCAACATATTAACCGCAACCACTCCGACAGACAGGATTGATATTAGCGAGCCTGATTAGTTTTAACGCTTCAACTACAGACGAAGTTTCCGCGCGATCTTATGTAGAGTGACTTTCCGAATCCCAGCGCACAAGCACACATAGGTGGAAAGCTAGCAGCCTAAGCTGCTAGAGAGTACTGTTCGTCGTTTGCGAATAGTTTAAGTGCGGCTTTTTACGAGGCCAACCGCCCCTCGGCATGCACCTTGGGTTTCAAGAATCTCGTCGAATCCTAAATCGCCCCCAAAGCGATAACAGTTATTCTACGCCTTGCTAAGGCATTGAGCAACCTATCTATTAGCTACTTGATTGAATATCAATCAATTAGCGTAATGAATTTAATAATTAACGCAGGGAATCTTTCATAACACGTGATTTTTCACGTTCCCAGTCGCGTTGTTTGCCATCTTCACGTTTGTCGTGGTCGCGTTTACCTTTACCTAAACCGATTTCAACTTTAGCCCATGGACCTTTCCAATAAAGGCTGGTGGCCAAAATAGCAAAACCTTGGCGTTCGACATGCCCTTTAAGGCGGTCAATTTCACGGCGATTTAATAATAAACGGCGTGGTCGCTCAGGATCGCAAATAACATGTGTTGAGGCGGCGTTGAGTGGCGTGATGTAACAGCCTAATAGCAACACTTGATCGTTTTGGATAATACAATAAGCGTCGGATAAATTGACTTTACCAACACGCATTGATTTTACTTCCCAGCCTTGAAGTTCAAGTCCTGCTTCTGTTTTGTCTGTAATGGCATATTCGTGAAATGCTTTTTTGTTTTTTGCAATATTACCCGGACTGACTTTTTTTTGTTTTGCCATGTTTGTAAACTCTATGCTGATGGGCGCTAAGGAAATATCTAATAGATTTCACCCAGTGAAATGAGGTAAACGGCGCCCGAAAAATTGGCTTAAGTTTACCAGTATGTATACCCGTAATCAATGGATATGCAGGCTTTACGACGGTTTAAAAGGTTCATTTACTGTGTTGTGCTCAATCACAATAGCAAGCTATTGCGATTGAGCACGCCTTGTAAATAATCTTTTATCCTCGCCATAAATTCCAGCACCATCAATGGTTACGGGTATAACCGTCAAGCAAGTTAAGTATTACCTTTAGCTATGGTATGATGGCGCCGATTTTGTAAAGGAAGAATTATGCCTCAAGTAAACCGCAGTGCCTTGGTGATGTTTAGTGCTCGCCAAATGTATGATTTAGTCAATGATGTCGCGTCTTATCCGCAGTTTTTACCCGGCTGTGTGGGCAGCAGTATTGTGTCAATTGATGGCAATAATATGGTGGCCAGCGTTGATGTGGCTAAAGCGGGTATTAGTAAAACCTTTACGACAAAAAATACATTATTCGAAAATGAACGTGTAGATATGCAACTTGTTGATGGCCCTTTTAAGTTGTTGCAGGGCGGTTGGACATTTTTAAGCTTAGATGACAACGCGTGTAAGGTCAGTTTGGATTTAGAGTTTGAATTTGATAACAAGTTGGCAGAATTTGCCTTTGGAAAAATATTTAAAGAGCTGGCCGGCAACATGGTGAGCGCCTTTAGTGAACGAGCGAAGATTGTTTATGAGTAATCAAATACAAGTGTTGGTGATGTTTGCCCTGCCAGACTATCAAAAAGTGCTTGAAGTGACCGTGGACGAGTCGCTAACCGTGGCGCAAATTATTGAGCTGTCAAATATCCAAAAATATTTTTTAGATTTTGATTTTACGGCGCCTAAAGTCGGTATTTTTAATCGTACGGCGAAGTTAACTGATACTTGCCGAGATGGTGATCGCATTGAAATTTATAGACCGCTGATTGCCGATCCAAAAGCAGCGCGCTTAAAACGTGCAGAAAAAGCTGTGCAAGAAGGACGTGCCGATAAAGTGACGGGCGGGCGCGTAAACGAAATGCGCAAGAGCTAGCGGTTAATACAACTCAATAAGTTAAGCCCATAAAAAATGCCGCTAAGTTGTCTTAGCGGCATTTTAATTTGTACTATCGTTATGAACTTTGTTATTTATTCAACGATAGGTGTATTGAAATCTTCGTTTGCGGTGTAATCACCAGTCATTTCAACAAGTTTATCGTCTTTAAACTGCATAATAACTTCACGGTAAGTGATTTTTGCATTACGGCCTGATTTAAAGTGATATACGTAGCGCCATTTGTCGCCGCCATAAATATCATCAATAATTGGACGTCCAACAATAAAGGCAACCTGCTCTTTATTCATGTTGATGCGCAATTTGTCGATATCTTTTTGTTCTACAAAGTTACCCTGAGGTTTGTCTTGTTTAAACACCAACCAATCAACAAATGAACAGGCGGGAAGTGTTAGGGTGAGTGATGCAACTAGCAGCACTTGTAATAATGGTTTTAAACTCATGATTCCTCAATTAATAACGTAAGTGTTAAACAACTTGGATGGCATAATAGCCAAGGGGTTCCCCAAAGTAAATTTTATTTTTATTCTGAGACTTTGGGAGATATAAATTGTTGGTTTTCTAGCGACATAGTATCGGGCGTTACAACCAAGTTTGAGCCTTGCTCATACCAGTCACCTAATACGATACGCTCCATGGCGAGGTCGTTGACTTTAAAGTGATGTCGGTCTGGGCGGTGCGTATGACCGTGAATCATTAATTTCACGTTATGACTGCTCATTTCTTTTTCAACTTCGCTTTGTGTCACGTCCATGATGTCTAGCGATATTTTCTTATTGGCATTTTTTGATTTATTACGAATGTCCCCAGCAATTTTTTGGCGCATTGAAAAGGGTAATGATAACAAAAGTGCTTTAATAATAGGGTTACGACTGCGTTTTCTAAATTTTTGATAAGCCACATCTCGCGTACACAGGCTGTCGCCGTGCATGATTAATGCGGGGGTGCCGTAAAGATCAATGACTTTACTTTCAGGTAATAAGATCATGCCGCTTTGCTTGCAAAATCGTTTGCCGATGGTGAAGTCGCGATTACCATGAATGTAATAAATGGGTACGCCAGTCTCGTTGAGCTCTTTTAAGCGCTCGCTTACGTGTTTGATCATGGGGCAAGGGTTGTCGTCGCCAAACCATACTTCAAATAAGTCACCTAAAATGTACAGGGCATCACAACCGAGCGCGTCATGACGTAAGAAATGACAAAATAAGTCAGTAATGTCGGTGCGATCGCGGTGAAGGTGTAAATCGGCAATGAAAAGTGTTTTATTCATAAATCAAGCAGACCTATTAATGATGAAAATTTGAATGGTGATGAAGACGACTCGCTTAATCAGAAAGATTAAGCGAGTCAGCGATAAATTACTCGCTGATGACTACTGTTTGGATTACAACTTCATCCAAAGGTACATCTTGATGGTAACCACGGTTACCTGTGTCTACTTTTTTGATTTTATCAACGATGTCCATGCCTTCAACAACTTGAGCAAATACACAGTAACCCCAACCTTGGGTCGTTTCGCTAGTGAAATCTAGGAAGCTGTTGTCTGCAATGTTAATGAAAAACTGTGAGCTAGCTGAATGTGGGTCTTGTGTACGCGCCATCGCTAGTGTGCCGATAGTGTTTTTAAGGCCGTTGTTCGCTTCGTTATCAACACAAGATACAGTGTCTTTTTCTAACATGCCGCTTTCCATGCCGCCGCCTTGAACCATAAAACCATTAATGATGCGGTGAAAGATAGTACCGTCGTAAAAACCTTCTTTTACGTAGTTTTCAAAGTTAGCTACAGTTTTTGGTGCTTTGTCAGCAAAAGTTTCGATTTTGATATCACCGAAATTAGTTGTCATTACGATCATGTGGTTGCCTATGTATTGTGTAAGTTTATTTAAATCGGCGCAATTTTACCTTGTTTAACATTAATGGCAAAGCTAAGGCATGAAATTAGCACTAAATTTGTTACTTATTGCGCATTTTTTGCTATATCGCCCCTGTTTTACATATTCTTTAACCAAGGCTGGGGCAATCTATTGAGCTGATTAAAGGCACCTGATAAACTGAGCCCTTTATTATTGTTAGGTTCAAGGAAAAAGCTCCCTATGTTATCAATTTACAACACGCTAACGCGCCAAAAAGATGTATTTAAACCGATTGTTCCCGGTAAAGTTGGCATGTATGTGTGTGGAGTGACAACCTATGACCATTGTCATATTGGCCACGGCAGAACCTACGTATTTTTCGATACGATTGTGCGCTACCTACGTTTTAGCGGATATGACGTGACTTATGTGCGAAATATTACCGATGTAGACGATAAAATTATTGCCCGTGCAAACCAAAATGGCGAGACGTTTATTGAGCTTACTGAGCGTTTTATTGCGATCATGCATGATAACTTTAAATCATTAAACATGGTTGAACCTGACATTGAGCCTAAAGTGTCGACGCACATTCCAGAAATTATTGAGATTGTTGAAAAGCTAATCGCTAAAGAGCATGCCTATGTTGCAGACAATGGCGATGTACTGTTTTCGGTGCCTAGTTACGAGAATTACGGCAAGTTAAGCGGTCAAGACTTAGATGCATTGCAGTTAGGTTCTCGTGTTGAAGTAGTACAAGCTAAACGCAACCCAATGGATTTCGTGTTATGGAAAAAAGCGAAAGCGGGCGAACCGAGCTGGGTTTCACCGTGGGGTGAAGGACGTCCGGGTTGGCACATTGAATGTTCGGCCATGAACGCTAAGCATTTAGGTGAAACCTTTGATATTCATGGCGGTGGCAGTGATTTAACTTTCCCGCATCATGAAAACGAAGTGGCTCAATCATGCTGTGCACATGGCACAAACTACGTTAATACGTGGATGCATTCTGGCATGGTTCAAGTTGATAAAGAGAAGATGTCTAAATCGTTAGGTAATTTTTTTACTATCACCGATGTGCTTAAAGTTTTTGACGCAGAAACCATTCGTTTCTTCTTATTAAATGGCCATTACCGTAGTCAGCTAAACTATTCTGAAGATAACCTTCATCAAGGACGCGCGGCACTAGAGCGTTTATATACGGCGCTGCGCGGTGTTACGCCACAAGCAAACGTTGATATGAATAATGATTACGTTGCGCGCTTCAAAACGGCTATGGACGATGACTTTAATACACCTGAAGCTTTGCCTGTATTGTTTGAATTATCTAAAGAGATTAACCGCGTTAAAGAAAGCGACAGCGATAAAGCCAGTGAGCTAGCGGCCATTTTAATTGAGCTCGCGGGTGTGCTGGGTGTGTTGCAGTCTGATCCTGAAGCTTTTTTACAAGGCGATAACGACGATGAAGCGGCTATCATTGAAGCACTTATTGTTAAGCGTAATGATGCACGTGCCAGTAAAGACTGGGCTGCAGCCGATTCGGCGCGTGATGAATTAACGGCAATGGGTGTGGTATTAGAAGACAGCGCTGGTGTTACCAGTTGGCGCCGTGTATAAACTCGCACCATTAATACGTTAAAATAGAGGCAACTTATTCACCTAACTATCAATTTTGTTAGAAGTGAATATGAGTGCCTCTTTTTTTGCCTTTACGATTTATCTGTCGTTTTCAACGGTTATAGCGATTAAGCGCGTAAAGCGAGGCTTGTTTTTTGTATTTATGATGTCAATTACGTCATAAGAATTACACGGCCAATAATCAGTTATGAACATCAATCAATATTTCAATCAAGACGACTCATCATCTTTTTCATTCACCCGTGAACACGCAAGTACTTTTGCCAAAGACATCGCCGGCGATTTTAATCCACTGCACGACATTGAAACTAAAAAGTTTTGTGTGCCAGGGGATTTATTATTTTCTGTGGCGTTAGCCAAGCTTGGCGTTAGTCAAAAAATGCAATTTAGCTTTACAGGCATGATCACCGACGGCATCAGATTGGGCTTTGCCGACGAGCAATCAAATGAAATTAGCGTTGTAGACGACAAAGAAAAGCAATATATGTCTATTGCCCGTGAAGGCGATATTAGTCAGTGCCATGAACTCGCCACATCATTAGCGCAGCGTTACGTTGAGTTTTCTGGTCACACCTTTCCTCATGTTTTAGTGCCTTTAATGAAAGAAAACAATGTGATGATTAACCCGGCGCGCCCGTTAGTTATTTACGAGAAAATGTCGATAGATTTACTGCGTTTAGACTTTACGAACCCGACTTTAGAAATTACCAATACGGCGTTAGATGTGAACGGTAAACGTGGCCGTGCCACCTTGCAATTTTGTTTTAAAGACGGTGATGAAATTGTCGGTTATGGTGAAAAACTAATGGCCCTTAGTGGCTTGCGTGAGTTTGATGCCGATGTCATTAATGCAGTGGTCGCGGGATATGACCAGAGCAAGAAAGATTATGTAGCCTAGCGATAGGACAACAAAGCAGCTTAGGCTGCTTTTTTTTGATCTTCATACCATTTCCGTTAATTATGTGATCTTGTTGTGCGAGGAAATAATTAACTAGTACAAGGCGCTCGAATGAGTAATAGCTAGCTATTGGGATTGAGAGCAACGATGTAATAGTTGAATATAGCAAGTACAAGTGATCAGCTATTAAATGGAATTGGTATTCCTTTTATCAATTGGAGTCTTTTGTGTATCAATTATATTACTACCCACTCAACGCCAGCATGGCGCCGCATTTTGTTTTAGAAGCGCTGGGTGTTGATTATGAATTAATATTGGTGGATAGAACGGCGCAAGGGCAAAAATCACCCGCTTATTTAGCGCTTAATCCGGCGGGGCGTATTCCAACCTTAGTCGACGGTGAGCGAGTGATTTGTGAAAGCCCAGCGATATGCATGCATTTAGCCGAGTCTCATCCTGATGCTAATTTGATCCCAGCCATAGGTAGCGAGTCTAGACCTGATTTTTTGCAATGGATGATGTTTTTAACCAATACGTTGCAGTCTCATATGATGGTGATGTTTTATCCTGAAAAATACACCAGTGAGCCACAGGCGGCTGCCACCATTATTGCTAAGCAAGAACAGGCCATTACACTTATTTTTGAGCGCCTTGATGATGCGCTTAAAAATAAAACGTATTTGTGTGGTGAGCAGCTTAGTGTGTGTGATTTTTTCTTATTTATGCTGGCGGTGTGGGGCGATGAACTTGAAAAGCCGCCATTGGCGTATGTGAATTTAGGCCGTTATCTGCGGTTGCTCGCTCAGCATAAAGCCATTGTTAGGGTGTGTGAGAAAGAGAATTTGAGTTTGGCTGATTATGGTGTGCAAGCTTGATTGCTTTTACAATCACTGTAGCAAAATGGCCTTTCGTTCAGCTATAAATTATAGCCTGAGTGATATTTTGATGTGCTTTTTAACTTCACCTCTTTAGGTGAGCTTTTTGCTTGCACACCAGTTACTTTTCTTTGCTTCGCCAAAGAAAAGTAACCAAAAGAAAGGCGACCCGTTCGTTTATCGCTAATCTAAAATGATGAATTGGCTATTCAATACCGTATTTAATCCGCATCCCTGCGGTAAATACTAGAAAATCATCCCTGATTTTATTATTGGCCAATACATAATTTTAGGCGATAAAAGGCGGGAATATCCGCGCTTCATATGTGTAACTTACCTTACTGACCTATATTATTTACAGCTATTGGCTGGTTAACACGCTCTTATCATTTGTTTCTAAGTCTTCATTAGAGGTTATTTGAGCCTTAGATTTTTCATCTTGTATGTCTGATGATACTTCAGGGGTTAGTTTAGTGATTTTAAAGTTGGTGTAGGCATATAACGCACTCACGAAAGGGCAAATTAAGTTAAAAAACGCATAGGGTAAATAGGCTACTGTCGCTACACCTAGTGCGCCGGCCATGTAGGCACCACAGGTGTTCCATGGCACTAGCGGGCTGGTGATGGTGGCTGAATCTTCAATAGCGCGGCTTAGGTTGACTGGGTCGAGGTTATATTTTTTGTATTCGAGTTTTAACATGCGTCCGGGTAATACGATGGCAATGTATTGATCCGATGTAATGATGTTGGTGCCGATACAGGTTGCTAGCGTTGTTAAAATCAAGCTTGTTGAGCCGCTGACCAATCCTAAAATAGCGTTAAGCAGGCGTTTTAGCATGCCGCTCACTTCCATGATGCCGCCAAAAGCCATGGCGCAAATAATTAACCAAACCGTATTTAATATGCTGCTCATGCCGCCTCGGCTCAATAGTGAATCTAAGTTAGCATCACCCGTTGTCGCTTTGTAACCGTCAAACATGGCTATCCATAAACCTTTAATGGCAGCAACGGCGGGTAGTAACGTGTTGTCATTAATGTTGGCCACAATATTGTCAAATTGAAACATGAGGGCGCATATAGCTCCTGCTATTGTGCCCATGATGATGGTGGGAAACGCTGGGACTTTCATGTAGGCCAAGATGAAGACCACGGCTAGGGGAAATAACAAATGCCAGCCAATTTGATAGTTGTCTTCGAGCAAGGTGAGGGTGTTGGTTAAACCAAGGTCGCCTTGAGTAATGCTTTCATTTAAACCAATGAATAAAAAGATACCTAACGCGATAAGAATACTGGGCGCTGTGGTCCATGCCATATGCCGAATATGTTTAAAAATATCGGTGCCTGCAACGGCGGGTGCAAGATTGGTGGTGTCAGAGAGTGGTGACATTTTATCGCCAAAATAAGCACCACTGATGATAGCGCCCGCGGTGATCTCAATATTTAAATTGAGCGCACCGGCAATACCAATAAGCGCGATACCCAAGGTGCCAGCCACAGTCCATGAGCTGCCAATGCTGATGGCTACAACAGCGCATAGCAAACAACTGGCGACGTAAAAATATTGCGGACTTAACATTTTCATGCCGTAGTAGATCATGCTTGGCACTGTGCCAGCGAGCAGCCAAGTGCCAATGAGCGCACCCACCGCAAACAAAATTAAGAACGCGCCAGACGCGCTCGCAATGCTGTTGGTGATGCCTTGTTCAAGGGCGGGCCAGCGATGACCATTCTTATAACTGATAGCTAGGGCGATGCAAGCCGCTAATATCAGCGCAATTTGATTAGCGCCGTATGAACTATCCGATGAGAATAAGTACACGGAGGCTGCCAGCATCAATACTAACGCAACCAATGGAATGAGCGCGTCGAGTAAGCTGGCGGATCTTGGCGTTGAAGTCATGTAAATCCTTTACAGTTGTTTAAAAGCGGCGCTTAGCTGCGCAACAAAATAGTCAACATTTCGTTGGTTAAAGACGATAGGCGGCTTAATCTTTAGCACATTGTTAAAAGGGCCATCGAGACTAAGTAAAATATGCTGCTTTTTAAGTAGCTCACACAATAGTTTGGCTTGTGATGTCGCTGGTGTAAGCTGCGCATCTAACACCAATTCAACGCCAATGAATAAGCCGAGGCCGCGCACATCACCAATAATTGGATGCTCTAGTTGCAGGGTTTTTAGTTGCTGTTGAAAATAGTCTCCAGTGCTTTGGGCATTGTCTTTAAGGTTATCTTGTTCGATGGCTTGGAGTACCGCATGGCCAATGGCGCAAGAAACAGGGTTGCCGCCAAAGGTATTGAAATATTCCATGCCTGTGATAAATGCGTCGGCCACGGCTTTGGTGGTGATAACCGCGCCCAGAGGATGGCCGTTACCAATGGGTTTGCCTAAGGTGACAATATCTGGCACCACGTCTTGGGTTTCAAAGGCCCACCAATGAGAGCCCACGCGGCCAAAGCCCACTTGCACTTCATCGGCAATACACAGCCCGCCAGCTTTTCGAACCGCTTGATAAACGGATTTTAAATAGCCGTCAGGCATAATTAAATTGCCGCCAACGCCTTGTAATGACTCACAAATGAAACCACCAATTTGGGTGCCGTTAGACTGTAGCTCATCAATCTTCGCATGAACTTGCTTAGCATAAGCCTCGCCTGTGGATGTTTGCATCCCCCTAAACTCACCGCGATAAGGGTCGGGCATCGGCACTATATGTACCTGCTCACTTGCGCCTTCTCCGCCGGGGCCATTAAATTTATAAGGGCTGATCTCAATCGCTTTGTTGGTGTTGCCATGATAGGCGCCGTCAACCACAATTAAATCGTCCGATTGGGTGGCGCAATGCATGAGACGCATCGCCAGTTCATTGGCTTCGCTGCCTGAGTTTACGAACATGACGACAGACAATTCATCAGGCATTTTCTCAAGCAGGGCTTGGGAATAGTCTGTGAGATTTTGGTGTAAATAACGTGTGTTGGTGTTGAGCATTGCCATTTGTTTTTGACCGGCGTTAACAACATGGGGGTGACAATGTCCAACATGACAAACATTGTTGACCATGTCTAAGTAGGCAATGTTGTTTTCGTCGAGCAGGTATTGGCCTTGGCCACGCTCAATGATGAGCGGTTGCTCGTAAGAAACGCTCAGGGTTTGAAAAAGATTGTCGCGTCTCTTATCTAATATTTGTTGGTGTTGCTCACTTGGCTTTGGCGAGAATTGACAGAGACGTTGCAGCTCAAAGCCAATGGTTTTGGCATCATAGGTCAATAACTTTTCAATCGCCTGCCATGCAGGTTTTGCAGAAATGAGTAAGTAGTCATTAGTAGGATCGTCAATGATAGCCTGCGATGAGTTACACACACTGGTGGCAAGTCTAGCGTAAATAAGGGGAAATAAAACCCATACTTCGGTGGGCGTTAATGGCTGCTGTTGATGATAAGCCTGGGTAATGCGTTTAATTACATCAATGGGATCGTCTTGACCGAGCAAGGCATAAGTACAGGCAATGGCGAGTTCGTTCACTTGGTAGGTGTAGACCATGTCGCCAAAATCGATTAACCCTGAAATCTGGCTTGGATGCGCGTCGTCACTGAGTAATAAATTATAGTCGTTGATGTCATTGTGAATGACGGCTTGGGGCAGTAAATCGGTGAACGGCGTTAACTGATTATCGATAATGGCAACAATCTGCTCTATTTGATTCACTTGACTTGGGGTGTTTATGAATTCAATTTTTTTGTGAATAACTTGTGAGGCGTGTTTAAGATCCCAATCTAAAAATCGGTGGGCACTTGGGTGTTCAAATGTCGCTAGTTGCTGGCTTAATGCACCGATTTTTGTGCCCAGTTGGTGATAATGCTCGTTGGTTATTTGAGCGTGGTTGGCAAAGAAAATACCCTCGACATAGGTTAATAAGCGCATAAATCTAGGCTGACTTTGGCCTTCAACGAGAGTGACTATGTCATGACCGTTTTGATCTTTAATCGGTTGAGGAAATTCGAAAGAGGTATGTGCTTGTTGACCTAGAAAGTCCATCAATTGATTTTGCATTTGAAGCTCATGACGCGGTTCGTCAGCGTTGGCTATTTTTAAAATATATGAAAGACCGTTGGTATCGATGAGGCGATAATTCAAGTCGATATAGCCAGGAAGTTGCTTGACGGTTACATTTAAAGAGTAATGTTCCATGACGAGAGATTGAATGTGTTGTTCACTTGTGTCTTTTTCTAATGCACTGAATAACATAGCTATTTCCTTTGAAACCAAAAAACTAACGACTTGATATTTTGTACACTATATACACGCAACTTTACTTTGTATACTATATACTAAAATTGTAAGGCCTTTATAATTCAAAGGTATAATCAAAAGGTTATCAACAAATGCAAACTCATATTTGGCTACGTGCTGAGACAAAACCCCTTGAAGAGCGCATTGCTTTAACACCAAATGTTGCGCAACAACTGATGGCAGCAGGGTTTAAGGTGACTGTAGAAGAGTCGGTACAAAGCGCTATTGCGGCGCATGAATATCAATCAATTGGTTGTGATATTGCGCCGACTCATAGTTGGCGTGA
>Ga0209291_1002406_pt1 | contig 15154 bp, 9 predicted proteins | sample GOMGulsemesocosm_FD_184633 | JGI IMG/M metagenome (GOLD analysis project Ga0209291, IMG submission 184633) | Methane-oxidizing microbial communities from mesocosms in the Gulf of Mexico - GOM9B Gulf of Mexico (SPAdes) (version 2) | ecosystem: Environmental > Aquatic > Marine > Cold seeps | place...
TCATTGTTGTTGCATCCGATTATTAAAAAAACAGATAAGATATAGAGTAAGTATTTAAGCTTAGATTCCATTTTATAATGCATTACAACGTATAGCTATGAATAGTGCGGGGCAGAAAATCCGCGGATTTTCGTGTCGACACAAGCCATGAGCTTTTAGATTTTGTTTTTAGTTTGTCGTTTTATAAAAGCCAAATTAAAAGATTTGGCGATGAATGTAAAGATACACAAGCTTTAGTTTTAAACACCAAAAACCGTATTATTTATAGGTGTTGTTGTACACGGTTTTATTCACAAGCAACTATAAGGGTTTGATTCTCTAAGTCTATTTCATATGTATAATTATTATCATTATGACTCCATTGTTCTTGCGTATTTTCAAGTTCAGAACCTTTAATGTTTTCAGTGAAGAAATTCATGTTTTCACTGCGTGTGACAATTAGTTTGTTATTGTGTTTTAGTACAGTAGGGTAGAACCCCATTCTTCGTTCTTGTGCTCTGTTTGCTTTCTCACGTATTGATTGGGATAGTCCATATTCACTTTCTGATATAGAATCTATTTCAGAAATTAATATAGTCCTTTTGTAATGTTTAAATGAATTGTGTATTGGTAATTTAGAGGTAATAATTAATGTACAAAAATCAATTTCTTCACCATTAGTAAGTTTTACTCTACAAGGGATTCCTTTTGAATCATTCCAGTATTTAGAAAGTCCAATTTCGTTAACTATCTTAAAGTGTTCATTTGTTAACTTTAATTTATTACAGTTCCATGTTTCAAGCATTGATTTTTGTTCGTCAGTTAATGGTCTAAATGTTTTGTTGCTGCAATAATAGTTTGTCAGGCATTTTTTGCATTGTTTAGTTTGCGTAACTCCAATATTAATATCCTCAAAAGAATAAATATAATTGGCTTCTAAGTAATCCAAATTAAATCCAGATGTGTTTTTTTTAAAGCACACAGGACATCCTTCTTTTTTCTTTCTCTTGAAAATATTGAAAAACATTATTTTTTTAATTGTGTACAACGTTTAGCTATGAATAGTGCGGGGCAGAAAATCCGCGGATTTTCGTGTCGGCACAAGCCATGAGCTTTTAGATTTTGTTTTTAATTTTGTCGTTTTATAAAAGCCAAATTAAAAGATTTGGCGATAAAGTAAAGATACACTTACGTATCGAATAACACACCAAAACCCGTATTATTTATAGGTGTTGTTAGCAAAAGTTTTATCTTAATTATTACAATTTCCATCAATTATGTCTTGCTGTGTTGGGTTAAAGGAATTTGCATATAGAGTATATGTTCCCGCCAAGTTATTATTTGAAAGAAGGTTTTGTAATCCACATAAATTCGTCAGGCTATCATTATATGCAATATGTAAATTACCCCCAATAGTACTTAAGCTATTAAAAGCATTTAATGAAGTTATTAAAGAATTACCACTAATTTTCATATTGCCATCAATATTATTTAAACTAGTTAATTGATTTAAATTGTTTAATGAGTTGTTTTGTAATATATTTAAATTTCCTCCGATTGAATTTAAGTTATTCAATCCATAAAAAATAGCCAATGAATTATTATTTGTTATTGATAAATCACCACCTATTGAGTTTAAGCTTGAAAAGTCTATTAGAGTTAGATTAGAATTTAAACCAACACTTAAATACCCCCCAATTGAAATAAGGTTACTTAGTCCACTAATACTTTCTAATGAAGAATTTGTGTTAATTGAAATACTTTCATCTACTGAACTAATACCATTAAGCCCATCAATATCTATAAGTAAATCGTTGATAGTAATATCTATCCCTGATACTCCAGACGAAAGATTACTTAGTCCATCTATATTGACTAAAGAGTCATTATTGTCTATTCTTAAATGACCATTAATCGAAGTTATATTATTTAGCCCATCTATATTCAATAAAGTCTCATTTCTTTTAATTCTTAACCAAAAACCAACAGTTGTAACATTACTTAATCCATTAATATTTGTTAGTGAAGGGTTTTCAGTAATACTTAAGTTACTTCCTACAGATGTGATGTTACTTAGTGCATCTATATTTGTTAGATTATTATTATAGTCAATGTTGAGCCCACCTTCACCGATGGAATTAATATTGTCTAGCCCATTTAAATTTGTTAGACCATGACTACTTAAGATTTCAAGTCCATTTACAGAAACGATGGAACTCAAACTATTTAAATCTGTAATATCTATTCCTACGTAAATAGAAAGTTGACCAGTTACTGTTGTGTAATTTTTAGCTCCAAAGTTATCAACAGCCAGTTGAGAAGATAATCTAATACTTCCATTATAAACCCCTTCAATATTAGCTTCCTCATTTTGTTGCTGAATTTCATCATCAGAACTACAGCTATAATTTAGATATATAGCCAATAATAAGATTATATTTAGTGTTTGTTTTTTCATTAATATATAGATTTTAATTTTTGCTAACAAGTAAATAAACACAATTGTGTTTATTTCTTTTATAGCACTAAATTAGATTAAAATATTTTAATATCGTTGAATATATTGTAATCATTGGGGTGTAGTGAGAATTAAACGTTTGTAAGTATTTGTAACTGTCGAATTATGCGTTTACAAATGCTTACTTGTGTGTTTTTTAATTCTGAAGAATGTTATTTATTTAGATCAATTATATAGTTAATGATTTTTGAATATACTGTTGCGAACTGTTGCAACAGTTGTTAGTTGTTGGTAGCATGATTACTGTTGCGCTGTTGCGGTATTTGTTGCTGAACTGTTGCTGTTTTTTGCTTTGTGAATTCGGTTTTAATAGTAAGCCCTTTGTTGACAGGGTATTGAGTGTTGCTGGTGGTTGTTGGTAAAAAACATATTAACTGTTGCAACAGTTGCTAACTGTTGGTAGAATAATTACTGTTGCACTGTTGCGGTAGTTGTTGCTGAACTGTTGCTAGTTTATGCTTTTTGAATTCGGTTTAAATAATAAACCGCTTGTTTTTAAGGGATTAGGAGTTGTTGGTAAAATGTATATTTCCTGTTGCAACAGTTGCTAACTGTTGCAACAGGTGTGGTGTCTATATCTAGTTAATTAACTAGATTTTATTTTCCTAAAATAGTCTTCCAAATCATCATTATAGATTCCTTCTTTTTTTAATTGCTCATCTGTTTTTCCATTTGTCATATCCCAGATACTGATATCAATCCCGAGTTTTTTTAAGTGGACAATTTTTTTATTCATTACTTCAGTTGCTTTGTTGCTAATGTCAGGGATTATTAAAACTCTATGCCCTATTAATGGGCTTGCTTTAGAATCAGTTAGTCCATTTAAGCCTCCATAGGCTAGCCAAGTGTATTTTGGTAAGTTAATTGCTCCTACAATGGCCGTTTTTTCACTTTCTACAAGTATAATAACTTGTTCTCCTTTTTTATTATCATCAATTAAATGTTCTCCAAACAAACATGAAAAGTATCCGTCTTCGTTTTTATACGGTACTTTGAACTTGTTGGTTCTCTTTCCATTACTCTTGTAGTATGATATTTTTGATTTCTGTACTAGTAAGTTTTTATTGATGTTCCAAAATATTGTGCCACCATCGTAATTGGTACCTATAAAGTAGGATTCTTTAACTATATCAACAGCTTTATCTCCATAAGTTTCTCTTAAATATAGCAACAGATTATTTTCGTTGCTACTGTTATAAGTCTCCCATATTTTAGGTTTCGGTATATATTTTATTGGGGTTTTGGTTTGTATTGTATTGTTGTTGGCAACATTGTTACTCTGTTGCTGTTGCTTTGTTGCAACACTGTTGGTTGCTGTTTTTTCATACTTGTTAAGGACTGGGTTCCAAATATATTCATTGTTGTTATTGTCAGTAAATATGGATGGTGGTAGGTTGGTTTTGCCACAAGAATAACAATATCCATATATATCAGGTAAATCAATATAGTTTATGAATTTGCCGTCCTTGTTGTTTGTGTTACAACATGGTGTAGTTAGTTTGTAGTTTCTTTTTTGATTGAATTTATAATCTTGTTTGACTCTTTTAAGCATGGTAGAGTAATAAAATGTTTTGATTTAAACCTACATTTTCTACACAACCTACACGTTTAATCTTTTTTCGGTGTAGGTTGTGTAGAAAGTGTAGGTTATTTAAATAACTTTTTTTTGGATATAAACACAGTTTCCATAGTTTTTACGTTCAATTTTGTATTTGTTCTTTTTTAATCTTAAAGAGAATGTTTTCCTTGAACAACTATGGAGTCCAGAGTCATTACAAAAGTCTTTGTATTCACTATAAATAGTTTTTAATGGTGTGTCAGTAGTTGTAGATTGAGTGTAGTTTTCTTCCTCAATAAACATTAGTACGCTGTCGGATTGTTTTTGGTATTGTAATACTTCATTTTCAATAATATTACTAGTTGTAAATTCTTGAGATTTTATTAATCTGTTCAAGCCGTCAAGAACCCAATTAAAAACACCTGATAATTCCTGATTGATTATTTTATCTGCTAATTTTTTATCTTGTTCTTTTAGTGGAATGGTTTTCCTAAAAGGAACGATTAAAAACCGTCTAAAAAAAGCATTTGTATTTTCTACTTCTTTTGGTAATTCGTTGCAATTAAACATGAATCTTGCATAATCGGTCATTATTTGAGATTGCTTATATAGTACAGGAACTTCCATCGGTTCTCCTGAAATAAGAGCTTTAAATATGTGGCTTTCTAATTTTCCGTTTATTTCACTTGCGTAGTTTAGAAGCTTATGTTCAATATTGATTCTTGATTTGCTGTTTTCTTGAGTCAGAGATTGTAGAGTGTAATTTGTGGTATTCTCGTTACCAAGTAAAGCCATGATTATTTCAAAGAAAACGCTTTTTCCATTAGCACCTGTACCATAAAGTAAAAGGCATTTTTCAAGCTTTAAAATGTTATTTTTAATGAATATGTAACCTAAAAACTCAGATAATACTTTTTGTAGCTCAGCCTCAGGAATTACTTCGTCTAAGAATCTTTGAAACAGTGGTGAGCTAGCGTTTTTATCGTATTTGAATGGTAATTGATATGTTATGAAATCTTCCTTTTTAAACGGTCTTAAATGTACTTTTTTTTGTGAAATTTCAAAAGTCCCATTTTCAAGGTTGATTAATGTGGTGGTGTTATTAGGTTTTATTTTATTAAGCCCTCCATCGGATAAAAATTGTTTGTATAATTCCTCTTTGAATTTATAATGCTTTGACTCGTATTTGTCTACTCCCATTTTAAGGGCAACACTTCCTAGGAAATCAGTAAATATTTCAGGGTTAATATTTACCCAGTATTCAGAGTTGTAAATGTAAATAGTGTCGTTGTTTCTACAAAGACTTAAGCCTTTGTTATTCGAGATTTGAATAATTATTTCTATAGTAGAGACTAAGTAATGTTTCTTTTGAAGTTTATCTTTTTCGTTTTCTAAGCTAGCGTGCTTTCGAAAATCTACAGGCTCTACAAATTTTAAAATTTTGTTTAATAAATCTGTTACTTCTGTATTTTTTGACTTGTTCTCATTAATTAAGATAGTCGAGTTTTGAATGTTTTGATTAATAGCTTTCTCAATCTTGTCTACACTACTCAAATCTAAAGCTACATTGTTGTCTATAAACATAACTTTATAATGATTTAGTTAGGCTTCCTTGAATTTCACTTAGCTTATAATAAACTCTGTTGCCAATATTGTGACTAGGTATTTTTCCTTCTTTAGTCCATCTCCATAAAGTAGTCTTGTTTATAGAGAGTATTTCACAAGTTTCCTGACGAGTAAGTAGTTTTTCAGGTTGTTGGAAAGTTGATTCTTTTGAAATTGATAGTGCTTGATTAACACTTTCATTAATCAAGTTTTTTAATTCCGTTTCTGTGCATTGCACAATTTTAATTTCATTTTTCATCTTGTTTTTTTTTAATTGATTTGACTGCAAGATGTAGATGTTTAAAATTTGTTTGTTCCGAAGTGCACTGTTATGCACCCTAAGTGCATCAAAGTTAACTGAAACACACCCTAAACGCACTGCTATGCACTCTAAGTGCACTGTTATGCGCTCTAAGTGCAACGAAACGTATTAGAAGTTTAATATAGGGAGGTAGAAGTTAATCGATGCGTAGTGTATTGGAGATGAGGCTGTAGGTTATAAAATATTGTTATTGTCCATTGCTTGAAAAATCTGTTCCGTATAGTCAGCGGATGTTTTTCCAATGTAAGTTAATAGTGATGCTTCTGTGGTGTGTCCTGTAACACTTTTAATTAATGCAGTGTCCATTTTTCCGTAATAATTGGAAGCAAATGAACGCCTACAGGTGTGGCTTGTTATTAGTTCCCATTTTTTAAATTTTCCAAATACTTTTCTTTTAGTTTCGGGACACATTTTACCACCTTTAGTGATTTTGTTTATTTTAGCATCTTTGCAAACATCTTTTATATATTCATTAAAGTGTTGACTGGATATTTTATAAGGAAAGCTATCGTTGATAATGTTTAAAGCATCTTTTGACAGTGGAATAATAACTTTCTTATTGGTTTTCTGTTGAGTAAGTGATATTATTTTTCTGCTAGATAGATTTTTATAAGTACTAATGTTTCCTTCAGTTAAATTTAGTAAGTCTCCAACACGTTGTCCAATTTCACAGCCTAAGAGAAGCCAATTTTTAGCGTTATTAAGTTTTTCGTTTTTAAATTCTGTATTGTAAATCTTTTTAAGTTCAGTTTCACTAAGATATACAACATCTGTATTGTTGTTTGTTGTTGTTTTTTTAATGAGGTGGAGTTGTTTATTAACTTCTACTCCTAGATTATTAGCTTCATTGCAAACGAATTTTAAATCACTTATTTTTTTCTGCATGAAGCTTTCAGAATAATTTTGTGTGTTTAAGAGCCAATTTTTTAGTTCATTAGAGAATTTTAAATTAACATCTCTTACCAATAATGTTTTACCATCTAGGTATTTTTCTAGAAGGTTTTTAAGATTGTTGTACCCTTTTATTCTTCCTATTGAAATTCCAATACCGCCTTTTCCGTTTTTTCTGGTAGAGGCATTGTCAATAACGTATTGTATAATTCCAGATATAGTATTGATGTCATTTGAGTTGTCAATTCTATCGAAGAATGTATTAATTTTTTGTTCTAACCATTCGCTATTTATAGATTTTCCTTTACTATTATCGTTGTTAAAATTTTCTTCTATATAGGTTTTTAATTTTTGTAATTCTGTTTTAAGTGCTTTAAGATGTTCACTCTTTGCTATTGGAAAACCTGTTGTTGCACTCCATTTTTTTGGATCTATAATTAATCCTGTTTTTCTTTTTATAGTTTGGTTTCTACCCAAAGAAAAACGTAAGTAAATTGGTGCGCTCTCTTTTTTAGTTTGAAGTAAATACTTGATTGTTGCCATTGTTCAAATATACAAACTTAGTCAACATCTAGTCAACATTTTCGAAATTTAATGCAATACGTATGTATTCTTTAAAACCTAAGCCTCATTGTTTATTAGTGTTTACGGTGTTTTAGTTTCGTTTAGGTTGTTTTAGATTTAGCAAAACTAATCCTTGCAGGATTACACACCATTACTGCTGATGGTTGTTTAACAACGACAATACTTACAAAAGCTGCAGATCCTTTATTAGCGAGTATTCATAACTTAAAATTAAGGCAACCAGTAATACTCAGAAAAAACCTCGAAAATGAATGGCTGAATTATGATCTAAATGAGGATAGGATTAAAGAACTTATCAATTCAGTTTATCCCGAAAAGGAACTACATCCATATACAGTAAGCAACGACATTTTTAAGAGAGTTGATTCCAATCATAATAGTATTTTAGAACCTGTAAAATATCCTGATCTTATTAGAAATTAGTATAAATTGCACACTCAATATAGTATTGTTTTATTAAAAATTATTGACAGTAAAAATTATGAAAAAAGTTTTGGGGTATTTGTTTTATATAATAGGTTTTTTTCTTGTTTATAGATTTACAAATTATGGTTTAAATGCTGTTATAGAAAGCATAAAGTTTGATGATGTAGCAACTGTAATAGGAACAATAATAGGGTTGCTTATAGTGGCTGTGCCAGTATTTTTTTTATTTAAGTTTGCAAATAGATGGACTAATTTAAATCGAAATTATTTTGTTGGAATAATTGTTTTGATTAGTGTGTTTAGTTTTATGTCAGAGGAAGAAGTGCTGCCATTTAATTATGATAATGAATATATTATTTGGTCAGAAAAAAACCTTGACTGGACTAATTTTAGAGAAGTTAAATCTAAATCAGATGGGTTTGTAGCATCTATTTACTCAGAAATATTTTGTCCAAGAGAAATAACAAAAAAGAGTTCAGCTATATATGCGTATATGAGCCCAAGTATATCGGATAAGTTAAATGATTCGTTATTAAATCCTCAGGTATTAATACATGAACAATATCATTTTAATATTACGGAATATTATGCCCGATTATTAAGGAAGGCAATTATTGAAATTGGTAGTGACGAATTAACAATTGATGACATACAAGGTTTGTACGATGTGTATGAATTAAAGCGTGATAGTGTACAAGATGTATATGATAGTATCTCAGATCATAGTGTTAAAAATCATGAACAACGATATTGGGAGTTGAAAATTGACGAATTATTAAGAGAAACTGCATATTATACATCACCTGATTTAAGCCATTATTATAATTTTAATGAAAGTGATACTGATTTTTATAGAGAGATTTACCAAACTACAGATGATCAATTGATGACTTCATATCCTATGACTAAGGAGGAAATAAAGTATGGAGAAGCTTATGAGGTATTAAGATCTTGGGATAATGATATTGTTATTAATTTCTATAAAAACGGTAAGCTTACTAATGGAGGTGAATACAATTCAGCTATAACAAAAATAAGTAAAAGTTGGTGGGGTGATATTGAAATTCAGTATTACAATCCTGATAATACATATAATACGGACAGAGCTTATTGTGTTTATAAGAGTATAGAAAATGATGAAAATATAAGAGTAAGTAGTTATTTTAATGCTGCAGGTAAGCGAGTTAATAATTCAATAGGTGTTTTTGAAACCCATTGGGAAACTATTTCTGAAGCATCTATTTATGGAAGTTATTTTGATAAAGAGGGAGGGGTACTAAAAAATGGGGATAGTATTTATCATATAAAAAGATATACTGATTCTTATGGAAGATTGGTTGCTTATGAATCTTATGATGAAAACCATAAGCTGATGAATGATAAGGATAGTTTATCGGTTTATAACTATAAATACGATAAACATCACATGCTAATTTCTAGCAAAAAATTCGATAAAAACAGAAATCATCCACTTCATATAGGTTCATATAATTTAAAGTATACATATGATGAAAAATCCTTGATAAAAAGGGTCGTAAATTTAGATGAGTATGATGTCAAAATCAATGATAATAAAGGAGTGTGCATTTATGACTATTGTTACGATATTTATGGTAATACGACACAAACAAAAAGGTATAATAAAGACGAAAAACCTGTTTTAGGGAATGAAGATTATTTTCAATGGGTAACAAAGTACGATAGTTTAAGCAGAGTAGTTTTTGATGCAAAATATTACATGGAACATACTTTGAAGTTTTATGATGATAAATGGGGAGCTACAAAAATAGAGTACCCTAATGATTCATTAATGATAAAATACAATCTTGATGCTTATAACAATCTGTTTAATGATGATACTGGTGTAGCAATAGTTAAGAAGTATAAAAATTCGAAAAAGGAAACAGTTAAAGATGTGTATTTAAATAAAAATAAAAATTATGCTGCTACAGATAATGGAGTTGTACAATACAAATATACATATGATGAAAAAGGGAATCAAATAGAGGATATTACGCTGGATTCATTAGGGGATTTCAAGGCTTTTCAAAAGGATGTTGCCATAGTTCGTTGGGAGTATGATACAAACAATAATAAAATAAAAACTACCTATTATAATGAAGAAGATGAATTAGCAAATGCCAATTTCAATGCTACATTTAATTTTTATGAATATAATAAAGAGAACAATTTAACTGAACGGAGCTATTATGATATTAATAGCAAACCTATTAGTTATGAAAATGCATTTTTAACTAAGTTTTACCCTAATAAACAGGGTAATGATACATTAGTGAAAAAATATGGTATTGATAATAAATTAATTGATAATATATGTTGCATTAGCAGGACATATAATGAATATGGAAATGTTGTTTTTGAAAGATATTTTGATTCAGAAAATAAAAGAATACTAAACTCTTCAGGGGTAAGTGGAGTCAAACATGAGTATGATCATTTTCAAAACGAAATTGGGTATAGTTATTTAGGAATTGATGATACTGTTATTAATAATAAGCAAGGGTATGCTTCACAAATAAAAGAGTTAAAACATAATGGGTATTTTGTTTCGGCAGCATATTATGATGCTGAAAGCAACCCTGCAATAGGGCCAAAGTTCTACCATAAAAGAATAATTGAATGGGGAGAAATGGATGAAGATTTTAAAGAATCTTTTTTTGATGTAAATAATCATTTAATTGAAAATGAAAAAGGAATTGCTATATATGAGTACCCTAGAGCAATCTCTGGTCTTATAAAAGTAGATAGAACTTATAATAAAAATAAAGTGCTAACTGAAAATGAATCCGGAGAAGCAGAAATATATTACAAGCTCAATTTAAATGGTCTGTATTATCTTGATAAAAAGCTAAATGCAAAAGGGGAAATAATTCAAGAATAACTTACCTAATTGAAAGTATACTTTTACCTATGAAAAACACTACTTAACTCAGTATAGGTTTTAAATGTTATTGGATAGTTGGATGTTTACATTGAATAACAAATAAACTAACTCACATGAAAAATATTGTATTGCTCTTTTTACTTACTGTAAGCTTATATTCTATAGCTCAAGAAACCCCTAAAGTAACACTGAAAGATTCCAGCCAATTAAAACTATCAAGCTTAAAAGTAGATGTCAAAATCATAGGTAATTTTGCTACTACAACCTATGACATGAAGTTTTATAATGAACTGGATAGAATTTTAGAAGGGGAGTTGGCCTTTCCTTTAGGGGAAGGACAGTCCGTTTCAAATTTTGCAATGGATGTAAATGGAAAACTACGCGAAGCAGTAATTGTAGAAAAGGAATTAGCACGTGTAGCTTTTGAAAATACAATTCGTCAAAAGATTGACCCCGGTCTATTAGAGAAGACTGAGGGGAATAATTATAAGGCTAGAGTATATCCTATACTTCCTAAAAAGTATAAGCAAATTGTAATCACTTATGAGCAAGAATTACGAACTGTAAATGATTTCATGGTATATGAATTACCATTAAATATCTCTGAAAAACTAGTTGAATTTTCAATTAACTTAAATGTTGAGGTAGGAGATGTTATTCCTACGTTTAAAAATAACCCGTATAAAGAACTTTATTTTAATGAGAAGAAAGATGGGTTTCATGCTGAAATAACCAAAAGTAACCATAAGCCTCAAAATGCTATTGTGTTAAAAATAGCTAACAATTCTTTAAAAGAAAAAGTATTGAGTTTTAATGATTATTTCTATGCATATAAAGCACTAAAGCCCAATACGAGATTAAAGTCAAAACCTAATAAAATAACCTTAGCATGGGACGCGTCTTATTCTTTAAAAAATAGAAATGTAACCGAAGAATTAGAATTATTAGAAGGCTACTTTAAGTATTTACAGAATGTTGAAGTTGAATTCATTTCGTTTAGCAATACTATTGTAGCACATAAAAAAATAGATATTAAAAATGGAAAATGGAATGAGTTAAAACAACTAATTAAAAGTACAGTTTATGATGGAGGTACGAACTTTAATGCTCTTGCAAAATTAAAATTAAAAACGGATGAAACACTTTTGTTTACGGATGGCTTAGATAACTTAGGGGAGTTTTTACCTAATAATAAAAAAGCAGTGTATGCAATTAACTCTTTGGTTTCTGCTAATCATGAAGTACTGAATAATATGACTACTAATTCTGGTGGTGCATATATTAATTTGGTAAGACTAGAAAGTAAAGAAGCGCTAAAGCAATTAAAAAATGAAACCTTTCAATTTTTAGGAATATCAAATAACAATAACGTTACTAATGTATATCCAAATAGAAATACAAATGTAACTACTGATTTTTCAATTGCAGGTAGGTTTTCTGAAAACACAAATATCGAATTGCTCTTTGGGTATAGTGGTAAAGTCACTCAAAAGTTAAATGTTCCTATCCAAAGTACACAGCAAAATAGTTTAGTTAAACGTTTATGGGCAAAACAAAAGCTAAGCGCTTTAAATTTCAATAAAAAAGAAAATAAAAAAGAGATAATAGCTCTAGCAACTCAAAATCATTTAATTACCGACTTTACTTCAATGTTAATTTTAGATAGGTTAGAAGATTATGTGCGTTATAGAATTGAACCTCCGCAAGAATTAAAGAGAGAATATAAAGAGCGTATTAAAAATATAGAGGAAGAAGAGGTATATAGACAAGCTGCCATCGAAAGAAAAAGAGATGAAATATTTAGGGATTATTTAGAAATTAATAAGTGGTACAATACGAAGTTCCCTAAAAAAGAAAAGAAAATTGTAAAAAAAGAGACACCTCAAATTACTGAACCAGTTGTAAACACTCCTGTTGTAGATACTACTTTAGCAGTAATACCAACAATAACAAATAATCAAGTAAATATTCCTAAAGAAGAAACTGTTATAAGAAATATTGATCCGAACAGCAGAACCATATCAGGTACACTTGTAGATGAAACTAATATGCCATTACCTGGTGCTACCATTGTAATTAAAGGAACGACAACTGGTACTAGTACAGATTTTGATGGAAAATATGCTATCAATGCGGAAGAAAATGATGAATTAGTGTTTTCATATGTTGGATATGCTGAACAGGAAATTACTATTGGAGTAGGTAACACAATTGATATTGCTTTAGCGCTTGACAATAGTCTTGAGGTTGTTGTTATTACAGCTTTAGGTATTAAAAGGTCTAACAATGAAATGAATGCATTATCAGGAAAAGTTTCAGGCGTAAATGTTCGTGGTACAATGTCTATTTCAAATGATAAGCCATTGTATATTATTGACGGAGTTATCTCTTCCGCTAGTTATTTAAAGAATTTAGATCCAAGTCAAATTGAAACAGTAAACGTAATCAAAGGAGCAAACGGAGCAGCATTATATGGGAATAGCGGAAGTAGTGGAGTAATAATAATCATAACCAAAGAAGGGAAAGTAAAAAACGAGGAAGAAATTGAAGAATTGAATCAACAAATTGCTGATAAAATTGAATTAAAGTCTTGGAACCCTGATGCGCCATATTTGAAAATTTTAGAAAAAGCTAAATCAGTTGAAGCTGCATATAATAAGTATCTAGAAATTAGAGGTGATTACTCAAATGTACCTTCTTTCTATTTGGATGTAGCTGACTTTTTTGATAAAAGAAAATCTAGCGAAATTGCCATTAAAGTATTGACAAATCTTATTGAAGTAGATTTAAATAATCATGAGTTAACCAAAGCTTTAGGATATAAATTGGAATATTTTAAGCAATATGAACTTGCTGCTATAGTGTATGAAAAAGTTTTAGAATTGCGTCCTGAAGAACCTCAGTCATATAGAGATTTAGCCTTGGCTTATGAAGCAATAGGGGAGTACCAAAAAAGCTTTGATTTATTATTTAAAATATATAATGGGGAGTTACTCGAAAAAGATGAGGAAGGTCTTTTTCGTGGTATTGAAGCTATTGCATTTGTTGAATTATCAAGGCTAGTTAAAATACACGGTAAAAAACTCATGTTGAATAAAAAACAAAAGAACCTTTTTAAACCGTTACCAGTAGACGTAAGAGTTGTTATTGATTGGAATCATAAAGAAACAGATATAGATTTATGGGTTATTGACCCTAGTGGAGAAAAATGTTTGTACTCAAATTCAGAAACTAAAATTGGTGGAAGAATTTCTGAAGATCTAATAGACGGATATGGACCAGAAGAGTTTATGCTTAAAACAGCTATTAAAGGAAAATATAAAGTGCTAGTTGATTATTATGCAGATAATGTTCAAAAAATTTCAGGCCCAACTATTTTAAAAGTAACTATGTTTACTAACTACGGGAAAGCTAATGAAGAAAAGAAAACCATAACCGTAAGATTAGATAAAGAAGAAGATGATATTGAAATTGGTAGTTTAATTTTTTAGAATTAATTAAATCAAACTAATAATTAAAAAGAGCAACTTCATAAGTTGTTCTTTTTAGTTTAATTTTATGAAAAGTTGACTATTTAGTGAAAGTTTAAGTGCAAAGAAGCATCAATTTAAAGCCTTTTTTACGCTAAAAAACACTTTATTTCAATAAAAAAACAGATATTTACAGACGATATTACCGTATAAAAAGCAATGCTAATTTCCGTGCGACTTTCTGTATCTTTTTGTACCTGATTTCGTGTTAAGTACTATGGGTATTGACTAGTAACTTTATGTATCGGAAAATAAGCACGCAAAATAAAACACTACAAAACCTCTACTTTAGAGGTTTTTTTTGAGAAGTACTTTTGTTGTTGAAAAATAATGTTCGTATAGGACTATCAGAAGTTACAGAAGTGTTGAAGAATTCTTTTGAATTAGAAAGTACAAACGGTTCTTATTCTAAATATCATTTAGCTATAATGCCAAAAGATAATACGTATATAACGGAGAAAACAATTAAATGAAAAACATCCTATTCGTATACTCAGTAAATAAGCAGCGTTCCAAAACGGCAGAAGATTATTTTGCTACAATATATGCTAACTATAATTTTGATTCAGTAGGAACGAATCAGAAGACATGTAATAAGGAGGGTACAAACTTTATTACAGAGGACCATTTAATATGGGCAGACATTGTGTATGTAATGGAACAACGTCATAAAAAACAAATTAATGAGTATACGGAGCGTAAATGCCGTCATAAAATAGCAGTACTTAATATCCAAGATCGATTTAAATACTATCAAAAGGAATTGATAACTATTTTAGAAGAAAAAATACAATTGTAATACTTATTTTTATCAAAAAACTAACTAAAACTAATT
>Ga0209291_1002410_pt1 | contig 15128 bp, 9 predicted proteins | sample GOMGulsemesocosm_FD_184633 | JGI IMG/M metagenome (GOLD analysis project Ga0209291, IMG submission 184633) | Methane-oxidizing microbial communities from mesocosms in the Gulf of Mexico - GOM9B Gulf of Mexico (SPAdes) (version 2) | ecosystem: Environmental > Aquatic > Marine > Cold seeps | place...
TACAGTCTATTTTTCGGGTAGTGTTTATAGCCTCATCCCCAATATACTGGTACTAATTTTATATTTAGCCATAGCATTAGTTTGTCATGTTATTGCCTTGTGGTTAGACACCAAAGTTATTGCTGCCCTTGGCGTAATAGGTATCGCAACAATGCCAATGCTTTCCAACACTATTAGCATTGAACCTCTTTACTATTTATTATCATTGGCATTCGTAGTTACTAGCAGCTTAATTTTAGCTTATCGTCATGTCGGACAATGGCTTGCTCATTTGAGTTTAGCCTTTACTCTAGTGTCTCTTGAATGGATTATTGGCGTCGAAAACACCTTAATATCTGTTTGGGTTATTAACTTATTTTATTTACTCTTTTTCGCTTACGTAACATTTACGCTCTATAAAGAAAAAACACCGACGAATCAAAGCTTAGTTTTTCTTGCCGCGCTAACAGGTTCAAGCGTTTTAGTTTTCTTTCAAGCGACCGACATATTTACCAGTACTATTAGTTTCAGCTTCGCTTTGAATACCTTTATTGCTATAGCAGTAAGTATTTTCTTTTATAAAGTAAAACGAAAATTAACACATTTCTTCATTTTGCTGTCCGCTTCATGGGCTGTACTTACAATTGTCAGTACTATTAGTGACGCTTATTGGGGGATTTCATGGGCAGTAGAAGGCATATTGTTAATTTCAATTGGTCGTCGATATGGAATTTCATCTCCGATTAATCAAGGACAAGTGCTAACCGTAATCGCACTTATATATTCTTGGTCTGCATTAGCAATGTACTTCCCATTACCTGCATTAAAATCTATTGACGGTTGGATGTTATCAATCATGATTGTCGCCATTATTGCAATTTGGCAGCGACTGATAACCAATTCAAGTGTCTTTGATAAGTTCACACAGAACAATATCAAACCTTTCTTACAGTTTATTGAAGTGCTGTGGCTGTCAATTTTAGTCATTGCAAGCGCCAATATATGGCTGGGCAACTGGACCGGTGCGCTAATAATATTATTGCAATTAGCTCTATTGTTTAGAGCAAAATCCTGTAAACAAGTATCCATAGAAATTCTGGCAGCGACACTTATCATAGTAGCGTTATTTTATGCCTACCAAGGTGCACTTCTGGTTGATAGTTATCGTTTCACCAAGCTGCCACTATTCGCAAAAATAGCAATCGTTTCGGCATTTTTACAGCTTTGGCTATGGTCGGCATTTTATCGGAAATATCAAGCAGACAGTGCAATAAAAGATGTAGCAGAAGCGGTGAGGATTCTGTTTTATCTACTGATCCCTATTTGTTGGATCGGCTCAGTTATTCGCCGATTTGATGAAGCATCACTAATGATATTATGGCTTTCACCATTATTAGCTTTATTGTTAGCCCGTAAGATAAAACATCCACTACTTATTAAAGAAGCTAAAATTTTGGTTGCTTTAACGTCGGTATTTTTTGCTATTCTCGTTGGGCAACTAACGCTAATTAATAGCATTATTGCGCTGATTGGCTTTTCAAGCCTCTACACAATAGCCTATTCACTTAATCGCAAAGAAGTTGCCCCACTCGTGCAATTCATTTGCAGTTGGGGTGTATTATCGCTAGGTTTTGCTATTCCAAATATCATTGGTTTTCAAACAAACAATCTATTTTATGCGCTAATCATTGCCAGTTTATATTGGGCTATAGTTTTTAATGCGCTTAATGCATCGGCGCATTTAAAAAGAAACGAGATATTCATTATCACGGTTAATTTACTATTGATCATAGGTTCATGGTTCCTCGTTTCATCAAATGAGTTTTATGTATTAGTCGCCATAATATTTTTGGCTGCTTCGTTATATCAGAAAGATCATAAATTTAAACATTCTTTATTAGGTAAAAAACTACAATTGAATACTGATCTATTTTTTCATTCTATAGCTGCAATTACCTATGTAACGCTATTCTTTGCACTTGCTAAGTATCGAATGGACTTACTCATTTCTCCAATATTAGCGATTCATGGCGCATTGATTTTATTTTTGAAAGATAAACGCCTAACAACGGTAAAATACAGTTTCGGATTAATTTTTTTAGCCATCATTAAATTATCATTGGTTGATGCTGCGAATGCACTGCTTTGGCAAAAAGTCATTCTATTTATGGGCATTGGCGTATTTATTTTAGTCGCTTCATTTTGGTATCATAAATTAGTCAGCGCTACAAAGGTAACGACCGACAAGGTAACGCTATAACATTTTAATATAATTACTGATGCCCTTTATACAATACATAGAGGGCTAAATCCTTAGCAATAAAATTTGTTTAAAGGCCTTTGAAAGTTGGCGATATCAATATTTTTTTCATTAATTCATCCCACAATCAACGGTATTTTTTCACTAATCTTCGATTTTATTGTTCACATTTAGTTACAAATAATCGACTAAAATTCAACCTGAAAAAGTTGAATGAATGGTCAGTTTATTCGAAAATGCAGACTTAATAACAAGTATTCATCTTACTTATTGCACCGACTGACTATGGCTACTCCATGAATTTTTTTCAATCAAACTTTTCACCAATAAGTTCTATCCCGTTAGGCATTGTGCAATTTAAAAAAATCACGGTGGTGATTTTTACTTCATTGCTTGTCGCCTGTGGTGGAGGTGGCTCTGATTCGCCACCGATTGAAGAACCTCCCGTTGAAGACCCTCCAAGTTCGATCACCGACGCACCAACGAATCAAATCTCACATGCATTTTTCCGTGATCAAGATAGTGATATGGGAAAATTATCAGGCAAGGTGATCATTGAAAGCGCAGAAATTATTGATACCGATCCCGCTAAAGTCGAGTTTGTATCAGTTTATTGGACGGATGAACAAGGAAACATTCAGGGAAATTCTTGGTTAACAACCGATGTCACGTCGGTGTACGATATTGAAATCCCCGAAGGCACAAGTATCCCAGACAATACTAAAGCTTTTTTGCTGTTACCAGAAAACACCATAGGTCAAGCCGCAAAAGGCACACTGATACCATTTCATGATTTTATTGGAAATGCTGAATTATCTGGCCCAGGAGGGAATGAACTTCAAACTTGGGAGTATGGCGTAGATCGCGCTAAAATTTCCATTCAACGCTCAGAACAGCAAGGTGGCTTATGTACCTTTGATAATGGCTTAGTCAGCGTTATTAATATGAATAATACTAAGGATGAAACTTGGGAGAATAAACCTGCCGGCATGATTCCTAACGTCGTTAATGATAGTGCTTTCCCTCCTTATTCCTTTTTATGTGATACCCAGCCAACACATTCCGATGACATTATTTCTGATGAGATTGGGGTATGGACATATTCAACGATTAATGACGCCATGTTTTACGGCACAGTCGTTTACGATAGTTTTATTAAATACCTTGGCGAACCACCACTAGAAGAAAAAATTAGGATCCGTGTTCACTACGGTGGCCAATATAACCAAAGTGCATATTGGGATGGTGCATATGCAAATTTTGGCGATGCATACCCGTTATATTATTCTATGGCTTCACTGGACTCCATAGCACACGAAGTTGGCCATGGCGTTTTAAATAGAGTGTCAGATTTAGACCTGTTCGACCATGAGATAAGCACCGATGCACGTACCCTGCACGAAGCTTTTGGCGACATTTCTGGCGTTATCGCAAAATACGAGTTTACCGGTCATACAGATAATTGGATTCACGGCAAAGAAAATGGTGGTTTTACTCGCCAGATTAATAAAATCAAAACAGAAAATGCTGCCATTGACAGCTTTCTCGATTATGAAGATGCCGGTGATAATTTCTATTTGCGCATTGGTATGATCACCTATCCGTTTTATTTACTTTCCAATCAATGGGGCATAGAACCTACCTATAAAGTGTATCTCAATTCAGCCAAAATGTGCTGGAGTGCGATGACTACGCTAACTGAAGCTGCAGAATGTATTAAACAACAAGCAGTTGTTGCTGAATTACCCGAAGAAGATGTCGTTGAAGCTTTTAAAGCAGTTAAAATTAAATTGTTTGACCAAGGTGTACTCAGCCACTTTACCGCAGAAAAAATCAAATTACGTGCTCAATTCAACGATGATAGTAGAACGACTAGCCAAATAACTCAATGGCATTGGGATTTTGGTGATGGGCAAATATCTACAGAAGCAAATCCAGAGCATACCTTTGCAGAATCGGGAAGTTATCCGGTTAAGTTGACGGTAACTGACCAATCCGACGATCAAGATAGTTTCGAACGTCTTATTCAGGTAACAGATCAATACTGTACAATAGGCTCTCTTACCACAGATAATCAAATAACTAATGTGATTGTTGGTTCTAGCGAGCTTGCTTATGAACCAACAAAGTCTGACTATACCCAAACTACAATTGAACTATTAAACGCTAGTAATACCATGGTTAATATTCAGGGAAATAATGCATCAAGACAAAGGAGTACAACATGGAAAATTTGGATTGACCTCAATGATAACGGCATTTTTGGTGATGAAAATAATGAACTCGTTTTCGATGATTTTGTTGCTGAAAATCAGCCTTATGGCCTATCTACTCAGTTGGATCTATCCGCATTACCCAATGACGGCAACCCAAAATATATGAGGATTATTGGAGATTATGTAGTGGTTACACCTTGCTCTGCTAATGCTGGCGAAGCGTTGGACGTAAAAGTAAAATGGTAGTAACTGAATAGTAAAGTTATACCGAAATTATTGGCAGTAACGTTTATGTTACTGTCTATTAATCGCTAAAAATATCAAAGGGGATCGGTATTAGTGTGAGGGGAGTTTCTTACTCTTTCTTACATATTCAAGACATAATTCAAACATTTAAATCTATCATCATTAATTATAATGGAAAATATACTAAGGTATTTAAACCGCAAAATTCAAAATTATAGTATATTCTCCAAAATCAATATTTAACCAAAAGTTTAACCGGTTAATAAGACGTAGCGGCTGGAGAGTAATTCATATTAAACGCGTTATTTTACATGCTCGTTATGCGCAAGGATGATTCATGGCAATAAAATCGATTAAATTAACATTCATATTCCTGTTAATACTGGTAACTTCTGGTTGTTCTTCTCGTAATGTACAAGAGGTTGGTTGCAATTTTACTTCCGGTGCTACCTTTCTTGAATATAACAAAGAAAGCTCTTCGAACTCTAATCTCATTGGCGATATTCTTTTCGGCTTATTCAATGTTGCTTTGCAAGGTGCCCATAGAACAATTTCATCTGATACTTATGATTCGTGCGCGAAAAAAGATATAGCTACTTGCATAAACTCAAATGGGAAGATTAAAAAAGAGTGTACGTTAACTAAATAGCTTTGACTCTCGCTTTACTCGCGATAAGTTACTAAAGCGTGTTAACGACAAAAACAGAGATTAGGCTATATGACACCTGCAATAAATGTAACCCGAAAAAGTAAAGTCGATTATAAGATACATGAGTATGAACATAACGCTTCAAGCGAATCATATGGTTTAGAAGCAGTAGTTAAATTGAATGTACCTGAGGCTCAGGTTTTTAAGACGTTAGTGGTGCGCCTTAATAATAATGAACTAGCGCTAGGTATTATTCCTGTGTCATCAATGTTAGGCATGAAATTAATCGCAAAAACTGTTGGAGCGAAAAAGGCCGAAATGGCAACTCAGATAGAAGCAGAGCGTTCTACTGGATATATTATGGGTGGTGTGAGTCCTTTAGGACAAAAGAAAAAACTAAAAACGATTATCGACTCTTCTGCTAAAAATCTCACCACTATCTACGTCAGCGCAGGTAAAAGAGGCCTTGAAATTGAATTATGCCCTCTTGACTTGAAAAATTTAACGAACGCAGTCTTTGCTGATATAACTCAGTAGTTGAAATTGCTAACCAGCCAATAAATAAGAAAAATACGATTATTATCAAACTTCCACAGTCAAATATACGAATTAAAGATCATACACTTTAGTTAGGCTATAACTTTATCAGCTAATCTTAGGGGTAGGAATACCTAAGAATATTGGCCTGTGGCAAGAAAAATATCACTGATAATTTGCTGATCACTTGGTGTCACAACAATATTTTCATAAACACCGTAAACGATAGGCATAATGAAAAACAAAAACAAAACAAAAATGACCAATAAAAAGATTGTCTTGTTTTGTCCGTTAAGCAGCTTAGTAACAATGTCATATTCCGTATTATTTGCTTGGCTTGTAGGTAAACTATTGTTAACCGAGTAAGATGCTGAAGTTTCACTTTCATTAGTCAAGTAAGCGACTTGGCAAATGAGTTTATAGCCACGTTTAGGTAAAGACTGAATAAAGCTCGGATCTTTATGGTCATCATTGAATAACTGCCTTAATTTACCAATAGCTCGACGAACAGCAGCATCAGATACGCAACGATCTTTCCAAACGTTTTCATGCAACTCTGCCATTGAAATATAACGATTTTCATTTTCGCAAAAATAACTTAATACTTCTAAAACCTTAGGTTCTAGTTTAATTGAGCTACCCTCTCGACTTAATGTCATTTCGTTAGCATCTAATATGTACCCACCAATCTCAATCACTTCTGTACCTGTTATTTACTCAAACCGACTAATTTGTTTCTCAATTAGCATAACATAACAAACTGATATTAACTATTGTTGCAACTATAGATACCACCATCTAACACATTGATAAATAACATGGTTACGCTTCGGTTACGCATCAGTTCTTTATAAGTTCATGGGATAACATTGCCTTTCATTGCTAATCAGTTTACTTTCAGCTCACCATTCAAAGGGAATACATAGAAAGCTCTTTTAAGTTATCAATTCGCTACATAAATTGAGAGCTATAAAATATTTTTCATTAATGAAATTGTGTAACTCAGTGAAGAAGAAAAGTTTTACAATTTTGTTTATTCAGCCCTTTCTAATAAAAAATAAGTAAATATGAAATTAAAGAAAAGAATTGTTTATCAGTGCTTAATGGGATCATCAATCTTAATGTTATTTGCTGGCTGGAATATGGGTTTTTCCAACTCACTACAGTACATAACAAGAGATACTGTCACTATCGCGAAAGTTGAAGCTGGAGACTTTTCAATAAAAGTTGAAGGATATGGTTCGCTTCAGTCACTTAACAAACGACTTTTAACGGCAACGAGTTATTCATTGGTGGATGATATCAAGCTTAAAGCCGGCGCTATTGTTAAAGCAGACACTGTGTTGATGACACTAAAAAATCCAGCATTAGAAGCGGAACTTCGCCAAGCACTGGCAAAATTACAAAATAGCAAAACGTCTAAAAGACAGGTAATGCTAAGTCAGCAAAGGGAAATGCTTGATAACGAATCAAGCTTTTCAAAATTGGAAGCAGAAACTGAAATAGCTTTATTACAAGTTGATGCCGAACGAGCATTAGCTAAGTCCGGAATTGTTGCCGGTATCAACGCGAAACGGAACGAGTTGAAAGCGAACCAACTTGTCAAGCAAGTTAACCTTGAGAAAATAAAACTAAAGAAAATTGCGGATGTGCATAATGAGTCTTTGTCCATTCAAGATGATTTAATTGCTCAGGCACGTGAAGAGTTTGACGTTGCCAAACTAATGGTCGAGCAGTTGTCAGTTAAGGCCGGTATAGAAGGGGTTATTCAGCGAAGCTCGCTTGATTTAGGGCAAAGTGTTTCTCCCGGTACTGAATTAGCTTTGATCGGAAGTTTGTCTCCATTGGTTGCTGAAATCAAAGTACCGCAATTACAAGCCCATATGATCGCAGCAGGTATGAAGGCTGAAATTAATACGGTAAATGGCCAAATATTAGGGCAAGTTGTTCGTGTAGACCCCGTTGTAAGTGAAGGTGCTGTACAGGTTGATATTCAGCTAGACGAAGGGAAATATGAAGGTGTAAAACCCATGCAACTTGTTGATGCCACCATATTGGCACAAGTACAAAAAGGTGTGCATTACATTAAAACCCCTACAGGTGTTAATGAAAATAGCACAGCCTGGTTATACAAATTAAGTGATGATGATATTGCAAGTCGTATTGAAGTGACATTTGGTAAGGCATCAGGACAACTTATTCAAGTGCTGTCTGGATTAAAAGCTGGGGATAAAATTATAACCTCGAAGCTGGATCTAGAAGACGAAACGACTCAAATTAAATTAGGTAGCTAGTATGAAAAATCAAATATTAAAAATTTCAAACATAACAAAGTCTTTTAGTTCTGGCGATCAAAACACACAAGTATTGAAAGGAATTAGTTTCTCGATTAATGAAGGTGAATTTGTTTCAATTTCAGGTCCATCAGGTTGTGGTAAGTCTACCTTACTCAACATTATGGGCATATTAGATACACCAGACAGTGGTGATTATATGATTGATGGCTTGCAAGTTGCGACAATGAACGCAAGCCAACGGGCAAAAGTGCGTGGCGACAGAATTGGCTTCGTATTTCAGTCTTTTAATTTAATCGACGAATTTACAGTACTTGAAAATATCGCCCTACCACTTAAGTATCGTGGCGATAGTGCGGATAAACGCCGCGCTAGAGCACTGGAATGTTTGGCAAAAGTTAATTTAGCCGATAAAGGAGACTTGTTTCCTAGCCAACTTTCTGGAGGTCAGCAGCAACGCATTTCTATTGCCCGAGCCTTAGCCGGAAATTCTGGCATCATGTTGGTAGATGAGCCGACCGGTAACCTAGACTCTAAAAATGGCGATGCAGTTATGGCGCTATTACATGAATTAAATAAGCAAGGTACGACGATCGTGCTGGTTACTCATGATCCTCGTTATGCGGATATGGCGCAACGTAATATCCAGTTGCGAGATGGTCAAATAATATCAGATGGGCATGAAATCTATAACAATAATGCACAAGTTGAGGTGGCCTAGTCATGTTTATTAAAACGGCATTGGCTACCTTTAAAAGAGCCAAACAATATTATTTAACCACAGTATTTACCTTAGCGATTACCTTGTCTATGGTGTTATCTGTAGTTAGCTTGGTAGATTTGGTCTTTTTTGCTCCTTTACCTTATAGCCAATCAGATAATTTATATGTATTAGAAGGAGGATTAACCACCACGCGTAACGCTTCTTTAGGTAGTACTAATATACATGTTGCCAATTATATTAGAGATAACAACGACGTCTTTACTGAGTTTGCTAGTTACCACAATTGGACGGGCTACAAACTTTATGATCTAAAAGAGCGGCCCAGCCTCCGCGTGATGTTAGCAACTGCTAACTTGTTTGATTTATTAGGAGTTGAAGCCGAATTAGGACGATTATTCAATAAAACAGAAGTTGTTGGTAATAAGCAACCCGCGGTGGTATTAGGCTACCGAACTTGGCAAACACATTATCAGGGCGATAAAGATATTATCGGTAAAAAAATTCAACTAAACCAGCGTCGCTTTACTGTTATAGGTGTTGCCCCCGATAATTTAGTGATACCCAATTATAGTAATGTTAATGATGCCGCATGGATACCTTTTGATATGGATGAAGTCTGGAGCGCAGAAGGGTGTGCTCGATGTTACATGGGTGGATTAAAGTCTGTTGTTCGATTAAAAGAAGATCAATCGCTTGAGGTTATTGCAGAGCAATTGAATTCTCTAGCCATGCAAGGGGCAAAACTTCATACCCCAGATATGTTAAAAAATTACACTATGACCTCTTATATCACACCTATTGCCCTAAAAATTCAGGGTGATAGCGGTGAAATCGTATTAATGTTATTGGTGGGTGTTTTCTTATTAATGGCTATTGCATTGATTAACCTGTCTAGCATGCAGTTGGCTAGAGCTGTGGCTAAAATAAAAACCGTCGCGATAAGTTTTGCTTTTGGCGCAAGTAACAAACAATTGCTGATCGAGTCACTAAAACATAATCTCGTTGTTATTGGATTAGCTGTTGGTTTGGCGTTGCTTATAACTAGTTTTAGCTTTTCCTTGATACAAACCTTGGCCTCGGGCTCTATTTCACGCTTAGATAGCTTAGGCATTAGCGCTAATACATTATTATTTTCCTTGTTGTTAACCGCTAGTATTGCTTTGTTATATTCTTACTTAGAATTACAGGTCGTTAATGAGAAAAACTTAACGGCGAGTTTGCAAAGTAGCGGTAAAGGCGTGGGTAAACAAATGAGCACGGGTGCTAGTCACATGTTGATCGGCTTGCAAGTCACCTTTTCATTTATGGTATTGGTAGCGGCTAGTCATGTGGTGTTGGATACCTTATCAGAAGCTCTTCGCGATAGAGGTGTTGAAACGGAAGACCGGTGGTCACTCGTTGTTGATTACTCTCAAATAGAGGGAGAAACTCAAAGAGTAAACCTTCATAAGTCGTTATTTAGTGAACTTGAAAAACTCAGTGTAGTGAAAGACGTTAAAGCTATTTCAGAGTCTAAGTTTCCAAGTGCTCGTAATCATAATCAGGTCTTTGATGACAAGGGTAATTATCTCGGCGGTGCATTAAGACCTAGAATAACACCCGGCTATATTTCGGCATTAGGATTAGAAATTACGGGCCGTGATTTCGAAGCAACAGATCATGAATTAGAAAATTACCCTGTGCTTATAAATCAACGTTTGGCTGACAAGATATCAAGTAATACGATGGAAGTTGTTGGCAATAAAATTAGCTTCGATAATAAAACCTTTTATACCGTAAAAGGTGTTGTTGAAAACACGTATTTTCCTGGACGGAAATCATTTGAATACCCAGAGGTATACATACCCGCTAACTATAGAGGTGAAAGAAAATTTTCATTTTTGGTTACTGCAAGAAATAACGAACTTATTGAACCACAAGTAAGAGAATTATTAGTTAAAATTGATAGTCGTTTAGATGTCGCCCTGATAAATACACTAGAAAATCAGTTCGCTAAATTAAGCCAGAAAAATTTAAGTGCTGCGTGGATTTCTATCGTTCTAGCATCCATCTCTTTATTAATGGTTTGCATTGGTATTAACGGTATTGTTAATTATATGGTTCAGGTACGCCGTTATGATCTTGGGGTTAAATTAGCCATGGGCGCCGATAATAAACGTTTACTTAAAGATAGCCTTATAGAGTTAATGCAGCCTGTCGTTATGAGCCTGGTGTTTGCCTTTTCATTGGGGTTCATGTTACTTGGTTATAGTAAAATAGTACCCGACATAACCTTAGATCCCAACTGGTTGATAGTCGCAGCTATTTGGATTGGCTTCGCTTTATTGTCACTTTTGGTGAGCTTTATTCCTGTACGCCAAGTATTGGCCAAGGACCCCATTAAAGCATTAAGAAATGAATAAATAAGGCGAGATTGTTTAAGTATCATATATTACAAGCTTGATTATTCTATTAATAATCAAGCTTGTTTTTTAGCCTTTTATTTCAATAGCCTCAGCGCTTGAAAAAATATGCTTAGCTTGTGTAAATACTTTCAGAGGAGACTCAGTGAAAGTAAATACATCGTATGCATTGTTGCCTTTATTAAAGAGACTGATGCACTTACCCGCGATTTGTACTTTTAAAATATCTGATTTATTAACAACCTTGTTATTTGATTTAAAGACTCTAGAAAAAACAGTGCCTCTGATAATAACTTGATTACCTTTATCGACAAGCGAATTTTTATCTCTTTTTGCAACAAACCAAGCAACTAAAATAAATAAAACCACATTAATTATAAAATTTAATAACGAATAATCTTCCATAAACTCCGAACCTTTCCATACTGTGAACGCCCCCTTAAGAGGCAAATAATAACTGCATAAAATTAGTGTTCACGAACAACCACCTGCGGTTGAACGAACAGCTTAATTTATTGGTTATGCTTTTGTAGCTGATAATACCATTTGCTATAGTTTTCATATATATCTACGCATAATATTTAAGCTTTACCGCATATACGAATTAGCGTGTTTATATTGGAAAGAGTGTTATTGTTAACTATCAAATAGATATTTTGATGTGTAATTCATAATAAGGAAAGAACATGATTCACAAGAATAAATTGACACTTTGTTTAAGTTTGGCAATGGTTGCAGGATTTACGTTGTCAGGCTGTAGTCAACAAGACGCAGATAAAGTTAAAACCACTGAAAGTAAACAAGTTAAACACGTCGTTTCGGCTCAGCCCGAGATTAAAACCGCCATTGTAAAAAGTCTAAATGACAGCAGAGACTATGAGTCAGTAATTCTGGAAAATAAATTAGAAGTGATGTTAATTTCTGATCCCAGTATTGAGAAATCTGCCGCGGCACTGAGTGTCGGTGTTGGTTCTTTTCAAGAGTCAAAAGGTTTTGGTGGTTTGGCCCATTACTTAGAGCACATGTTATTTCTCGGTACCAAGAGTTACCCAACCGTAGGCGAGTATTCTGAATTTGTTACCCAAAACGGTGGTTCTCAAAATGCCTATACCGAATTAGACCACACAAATTATATGGTTGCGGTTAACAATGATGTCTTTGAAGAAGCGCTAAAAAGATTTAGTGGTTTCTTTTATGAATCATTATTAGATCCGAGTTATGCGGATAAAGAAAGAAATGCGGTTCACTCTGAATGGACGATGAAAGGGCCAAACGATTATGTGATTTTAGGCCAGTTAGATGGCTTAACGTTAAATGAACAGCACCCTATTTCTCAATTTAACTGGGGAAACTTAGAGTCTTTATCGGATAAAGAAAATAGAACACTTCAAACTGAGTTGGTAGATTTTTATAACAAGTATTATTCTGCCAATATCATGAAGGCGACGTTGATCAGTAATTTACCTCTGGCTGAAATGAAAGTTTTAGCAAAGAAACATTTTGGTAAAATAGAGAACAAGGGCATAGATAAGCCGTCAATAAATGTGCCGGTCGCTAATGATGACCAACTTAAAAAAATCGTTCGCTACATACCTCAAACTGAAATGAAGCAGCTACAAGTTCGATTTGTCGTCAACAACAATAGCGCCGATTTTGCCGTTAAGCCTAATTATTTTGTGCAGTATTTATTGCAAAATGAAATGCCCGGATCTTTAGCGGTAACCTTGAGAGAAATGGGATTAACAGATAACTTATACGCCTCTTCTAATGCCGGTGAATATGGTAATGCTGGTCGTTTTTCTATTCACGCCAGTTTAACCGAAAAAGGGTTAAAACATCGTGACATGGTGGCTGGACTTATTTTTAATTACATAGATCTAATCAAAGAAAAAGGTGTCGATGAAAAATACTTCCTGGAAATTAAACAATCACTAAGTAACTCGTTTAGATTCAAAGAAAAGGTCAATGACTATTCTTACGCGATGAACATCGCCGCAACTATGCAACACACACCGATTAATTATGTCTTAAGTAAGGGGTATGAGTATCAAAGGTTTAATGCCAAAGCGATTAACGCAGTACTTAATCAATTAACCATAGACAATGCCAGAGTACTTCATATCGATAAAGGTCAAGAAACTGATACTGATATGCATTTCTTTAAAGGGAAATATAAAGTGGAGCCGATTACCGATGAGCTTATGGCTCGTTGGCAGGAAACAGCAAAAGGCATTCACTTAAACTTACCAAGCCAGAATACTTTGATGCCAGAAAGCTTTGACCTAATTACTTCTGTTCATACCAGCAAACCCGTTGCTTTAATTGAAGAGAAGGGTTTGAGCTTGCATCTTGGCCATTCAAAACACTTCACGCAACCCAAAGGCAACTTTTTCGCTAATTTTAATACTGGCTATGATAAATCATCACCACGCCATACTGTTATTTCAAATTTTCTTTCGCAAGGCTTAAATCTGTCATTAACGACTCTTAAAAATGAAGCCAGCGCTGCGGGAATGTGGTTAGGAGTTGGTAGTTATAATGGTTTAGTATTAACAGCTGGAGGCTTTACCGATAAGCAAGCGACGTTATTAGAGAAAGCATACCAACATATTTTATCTTACCAGATAACAGAAGGAGAGCTCGAAAATTTAAAAGCGGGTTATATTTCTAATGTTAAAAGTAAAAGCAGGCAAGTATTGATCAGCCAACTTTTTGGTCAATTCAGTAAGCTAGTTAACTTAGACCAGTATTCTGATGAGAGTCTTTTAGCTGAAGTCGCTGCAATTACTATCGCGGATATCTCAGCATTTAGAGACCAATTGTTAAAACGGGCTAAAATGAATGTTTTTGCTTTTGGCAATTATACCGACCAAGAGGCCATTAAAATGGCGCGTTACATGGAAGGTTTATTACCAAAAGACCGCGAAATTTCTGAAATTTACTTTAGTCAATCGATACAACCTAAGAGTGGTAGCGTGCTTAACTGGCAAAAAGACACCGCAATGACTGACATTGCCTTTAGCGACATTTTCTTTAGACCATTTGAAGTAAAACAACATGCAGCGGCAAAAATGCTTAATCGTTTGTTGCGTCCGGCATTATTTAAACAAATACGAACTGAGGAACAACTGGGTTATACGGTTGGTTTCTTTAATCAAGCAATGAGAGAACAACTCGTTATGGGGTTCTATATTCAATCACCCGCTAAAGGGCCTGCGGCGATTGCGGAACGTATTAATCACTTCAAAACACACTTTACCAAGCAACTACTGGCGACTACGAAAGAGCAGCTAGAAACAGTACGGAAAAGTGAAATTATTGGTTTAACTCAACCACCCAAAAATTTACGTGAAGAGGCAGGGCCATTCCGAAGTGACTGGCGTGAGCAAAACCTAGACTTTGATAGTCGTGATAACTTAATAGCGGCGATTAACGAAGTGAAATTAGAAGACATTACTTCACTTTACCAAGCACTTCTTACTGGTGATGATTTTGGTCGACTAGTATTACAAATGCGTGGTTCTAAGTTTAATGAAGCGCCTTACGCTGAATTTAAATCAGCAGTACAAATCACGGATGTTAATGCATTTCACCAACAACAAGCAGGTGAATAACTTGCCATTGTAATGTGTGCTAATCGGGGTTGTTGAGCTTTTAATAGCCCCGATATATTTAAACTTTAAAAACGCCCTTCCTTCTTACAATTTCCTACTATTACCTGATTACTTATCGACGTACTCAGCATTACTTTATCTTTAGTGTTAATTTATCTAGTACCAAGGTTATTTTTTAATAGTAATCTCTGCTGTAATCATTTAAAG
>Ga0209291_1002413_pt1 | contig 15119 bp, 12 predicted proteins | sample GOMGulsemesocosm_FD_184633 | JGI IMG/M metagenome (GOLD analysis project Ga0209291, IMG submission 184633) | Methane-oxidizing microbial communities from mesocosms in the Gulf of Mexico - GOM9B Gulf of Mexico (SPAdes) (version 2) | ecosystem: Environmental > Aquatic > Marine > Cold seeps...
CACGAAAAATTAAATTATTTAACGGAAAATTGGAGTCTCGTTTGGTTAAATATGAGATGTATGCAGGAAGTAAAAAGACGCATAAACAAAAACCTTTAGAAGAAAATTAACATTTCATTATATAACATAACTGTTTATTATTGATATATTTACTGAAAATCATTCAAACTCAAAATTTATTATCATGAAAAAATTAATTTTATCATTGGCTTTCGGATTGTTTTTTGTTGCATTTTCAAGTGCACAAGAAAACACAAAAACTACTAAGCCAGTAGCGAAAAAAGCTACTACGGAAATGAAACAAGCAGTAGCAGTTATAGAAACAAAAACGACTGCTATAAAAAAAGCATGTTCAGCAAAAAAAGCATGTTGTGCTAGTAAGGCAAAAGCAGTTGCCGGAGGAGAAAAATCAGTTGAAGGTAATGCAGGTAAAGCTGCAAGTTGTGCAAAGGCAAAAGCTTCTTGTTCAAAAACTAAAAAGGCTTGTAGTGCTGCCAAGGCTGTTTCAGGATCTGAGAAATCAAGTGAAGGAAACTCGGGAAAAGCTACTAAGTCTTGTTCTAAGTCAAAAGCTTCTTGTTCAAAAGCTAAGAAAGCTTGCAGTGCAAGTAAAGTGAAAGCTTAAAAAAAATAATTTTTATACATATTTAACCGTTTTAGTCTGACTAAATCGGTTTTTTTTATGCCATAATTATTTAATATTATGCCTTTCTAAATTCTGAAGGAGTTTGGTTTGTATATTGTTTAAATGCTCTATTGAATGCTGATTTTGAGTTAAACCCAACCATTTCACTAATAGCTTCAACGGTGTAATTACGGTATTGATCTTTCCCTAATATTTTTTTTGCTTCAGCTATTCTATAACTATTAATAAACGATACAAAATTTTGATTAAATTCTGAATTTAATATTGATGAGACTATTTTACTATTTGAGTTTAGTGCTTTAGAAAAACTATGTATGGTTAAATTATGGTCTAAGAACAATTCTTCTTCATTCATTTGAGTCATAATTTTAGTTTTTAGTTCATTTGTTTTACTTTCCTCGATATCCCTTTTTGAAACAGTATTTGTTTCCTTAATTTTTATTACTTTATTTTGATCCTTGAAATAAACTTTCTTTTGTATTGATCCTTTAACCCCAATAAATACTAAATACATAATCATGAATAAGGTTAAAGGTATTTGAAATTCAATTTTTAAATTATCGGCTTGAGAAGTATAAATGCAAACTATGAATATGAAATACCCTATAATGTAGTTTTGCATCCATTTAATACTCACTCCTTGTTCAAAAGAGAATACATTTTTTAATTCTTTTCTATGCGCTTTGTAGATAATAATAGCCTTAAAGATGTAATAAGCATTCATAATTGGAAATATAAAAAGTAAGGCACTAAAGTTTGAATAGTTCATTACATTTTCAGTAACTGTTAGTATGAATGAGTTAGAGTCATTATTATTTAAATATACAAACGAAAAAATATTAATAATGAGTAAAGTCAATACGATGTAGTAATGCCGTATTACATTTTTATAAATCGTTTTACTTTCATTTAAATCTGATAATGAAACTACATATAAATAAAAAGTAGGTGGTATTGCTAGTAATACGACATAAAATAAAAGAGACGATAAATTTATAAAAGGATTTTCAATTTCAAATTTAGTAGCGTACGATATCAATAACATTATTGATAATAATAATACATACAATAAGAAGTATCCACCTAAAATTCTAAAAGAAGGATTAATTTTATCTTTAACGAAAACCAACTTTATACCGAATAGTAAAGCAATTAGTAATGGGATTGCTAGTAAGTAATTAGTTAAATTCATAGAAACTTATTGAGTATATATAACCAATAATAAAGATAATAAAATTGGAGTCTTAAATACATTCAAGTGATTAGGATTCTTTGTTTTTAGTGTGCTAATTCACTGTATTAGTACATGTCATTCCTTTATTAGCACTTGTTACGTGTTAATCAGTACATCATTATTAGGTTTAGTCGGTAGTTTTGCTTCAAGTTTAAAACAAACCCGAATATGAAAAATTTACTTTTACCCCTATTATTAGTAGTTACTTATTTTACAAGTGCACAAGTTGGTATTGGAACAACAACGCCAGATGCTAGTGCTGCCATTGAAGTATCATCTACTACTTCTGGAATGTTAATTCCAAGAATGACTGAAACACAAAAGAATGCAATAGTTAGTCCTGCTACAGGTTTATTAATATATCAAACCAATAACACTCCAGGATTTTATTATTACAACGGAACAATTTGGACCACCTTTGGTGGTGCAGATGCAGATTGGACTGTTGTTGGAAATGATATGTATAATGCAAATACAGGAAATGTAGGTGTTGGAAATACCACTCCAAGTGCTAAATTTCACATCACTGGTTCTACAACCCCAAGTAGTTCCGGTGGTACTGTAAATTTATTAAATGAAAATTTTACAGGATATACTGTAGTTCAAAAGTTTACACCTGACGCTTCATGTTCAACAACTACTGGTTGGCAAACGAGTAACTCAGCACCTGCAGCATATGTTTGTGCTTCTTGTACGGGTGATTATTTATATATTGATGCTGATGATTCAGGATGTGACCAAAATGCTACAGTATTGATGTCGTTTACGCCGACTAATAATAGTGTAGATATTTCATTTGATTATCTTATTCAAGAATATTCATCAGGTTCAGATTCATTTAGAGCATATCTTCATGATGGAACATCTCAAGTAGGGGGAGATTTAGTGTCTATAAATAATGGATCTTCAACGACTACCGATAGTTACTTTTCAGGAAGTGGTATTGCAGTAATTGCTAGCACAACATATTCATTAAGGTTTGAATATATTGGTTCTTTTGCATATGGAAGTACGATAGATAATGTATTGGTTACAGAAACTGGCGCGGTAACTGCTGGGTCTTATGTGTTTAGGTTAGAAGACGGCCAACAACAAGCAGGATATGTATTAACATCAGATGCCAATGGAAATGCTACATGGGAACTAGCTTCAGGAGGTGGCGGTGGTACAGATAGCCAAACATTAAGTATTTCAGGTAATGATTTAACCATTTCTAATGGTAATACTGTAACATTACCTTCTGGCGGAGGCGGAAGTTATACTTTTGATAATGGTTTAACGCTTTCTGGTTCTAATGTGCAGCTTGGAGGAATATTAGTTAATAATACTACTATAGATTTAGATAATAATGATTTAACGTTCTCTAGTAGTAAAACAGTAGCTTTTCCTGGTAAAATAACATTTGAAGGAACGGAAAGGGATATGATGATAACAAATTTTGATGATGAGTATGTAGCTTTTGGTACTTCTTCTTATTTGGGTACTTCTATTGATGGAACTAGTTTTACAGATTCGGGAGGAGATCCATATACAATAGATGTTGCTTTAGGAGTTTATACAGGGAATTCTGGAGGATCTGGGTTTAAAATGGGGTCAATAGAATACCTTACAGATGGTTTAGGAGAATTGTTTGTTACACATGACTTTAGTCCTTTAGATGATAATTCTAATTCTTCTGGTACAGCTGCTCATAGATGGGATAGAGTTTTTGCTACTAACGGAACTATTCAAACTTCAGATTTAAGGCTAAAGAAGAATATTGAAAAATTAAATTATGGTCTAAATGAAATTATGCAATTGGAAACCATTACTTACAATTGGAAAAAGGAGCAAAAGGGGAATACTCTAATTCCTGAGCATTTACAAGAAAGAAAAATAGGTTTTTCTGCACAACAATTATTAGAAGTACTTCCGGAAACAGTTAATACTCACAGTTGGGTTGCTGCAGATGAAAAGGGTAACTTCAAAAGAATAGAAAATAAAAACCTTGGAGTATTTTATAGTGATGTAATTCCAGTTACGGTAAAAGCGATACAAGAGCAACAAGTTCAAATAGAAGTGTTAAAATCTGAAATTTTAGAATTAAAAGAATTAGTAAATAAATTAATTTCTGAAAAGAAGTGATTTATTAAAATTCGGGTGTTATAATATTGATTCGGGTATTAAATTATAACAGTAAAACCTCATGTATTCACATGAGGTTTTTTAATTTTCAGTTATTTCTAAATTCTGAAGGAGTTTGGTTGGTAATTTTTTTAAAGGCTATATTAAAAGCAGATTTGGAGTTAAACCCTACTTCTTTACTAATTGCTTCAATTGTATAATTACCGTATTCATGATCTATTAACAAGTCTTTTGCTTTTTCTATTCTATAGGTATTTATAAATGCAGCAAAATTCTGATGTAACTCTGTGTTAATGATCTTTGAAATATATTTACTGTTAGAGTTAATTGTTTTTGCTAATTTATGTACAGTCAATTCGGAATCTAAAAACAATTCGTCAGTAGCCATAGCGTTTACTATTTTTTGCTTCAATTCTTCACTAGGAACTATCTTTTCGTATTTATTATCCGTTATAGTATTTATGTCTTGTTTAAAGGTAACTTTATATTGTTTTAATCCTTTTATTCCGATGTATAAAAAATAAGCAGATAAGAAAATACGTATAGGAATGTGTAAACTTATATTAGGAATAAGTTGCGTGAGATATAAACCTATTATAAAAATAGCGTAACCTAAAATATAGTGTAGCATCCATCTTAAATCCACTCCCTTTTTATAGGAAAACACTTTGCTAATTTCAATTTTATGATATTGATATATTTTAATAGTTTTATAAATGTAATAGACATTTTGAATCGGAAATATAAATAGAATGGCAATTAAATTTGCTCCAGTGGCAAAGTTGCTAACTAATTCATGCGTATAGGAGTTTTCATCAGGATTTATCAATAAAGAGGTAAATGAAATACAATTTATGATCAGTAATAATAATGGTATGTAATAATGATGTTTTAGCTTTTCATTTTTCAAATCAGATAAATACACTACGTATAAATAAAATGTAGGGGGGATAGTTATGGATATGGTAAAAAACAAGAATGATGAAATAGCCACAAAATTAGCAATACTTGAATCATGATTAAACATACCTACTACAGTCATACTTGTAAATAATATAACATATAAAATAAAGTAGTTGCCTAATATTTTAAAGTGATATTTTTTTTTACTCGATTTTAAGTATAGCGCTACGCTAAAAAATAAAGCAATTAATATGGGTAAAATTAAAATTGTTTTGTTCATTAACTTTATTGAATATTATATAAGAAGCTATTGAAACCCCTTTAAAACTGTAGGTTTTCCGCGAATCCACCCACCTGTTTTTTAATCGATACACCTAATACCTGAATCTTAGTTAGTAAAAATGGATAGGATTGTACTATTGCCTCAGACAATTTTTATATATCCGAAATTATGAAAAAAATTATTAGTATTCCCCGTTTTATTGATAACTTATTTAACGGTTGGACAAGTAGGTATAGGTACTACAAGTCCTAATTCAGATGCTGCTTTAGATATTACAAGCACTACAAGTGGATTGTTATTACCTCGTTTGGCACTTACCAACACAACAAGTCCAAGTCCATTAAGCTCAGACGTAGCTGGTATGGTTGTTTATAATACTGCTACGGCTGGTGATGTTACTCCAGGTTTTTATTACAATAATGGTACGGATTGGATACGCCTAGGAAGTACATCAAGTACAGATTGGTCTTTAACGGGTAATACAGGTACAACTGCGGGAATAAACTTTATAGGTACAACAGATACTCAGGATTTTATAATTAAAACAGATAATGTAGAACGAGTACGTATTGATACTGATGGACATATAAGGGCAACAACAGCTGTGGGAGGAAATACTCCTAGTTATTCTTGGCAAGGTGATGTTGATACTGGAATGCGAAGAAATGGATCAGATGATATGTCCTTAATGGCTGGAGATACTGGTTTGGTTCGTTTGGTGGAAAGTGGAACTGGAAATACTGTTTCTATAGAAGCAGGAACAAGTGTTGATACCGACTTTTCTGTGAATTCTCAAACGTTAATGGGCATGTTATTTGCAGACGCGAGTACCAATCGTGTTGGTATAGGAACAACGACCCCTCAACAATTATTGCATATAGATGGTAGTTCGGCAGGACTTCAGACCATTAGGATAGATGATTGCGCCGTTACCGCAGCAGGAACTAACCCTGGAGAATTGGCAACTTCTAATTCAACAGCTAATAAGGCTTTATATAGTAATGCTAATGGAGATGTACAGGTAAGGTATGTTTATGGAGATAATATTCAAAGCGTAACATTATCTGGAGCAGATCAAAACATAAATAATACAAGCCTTAGAGATATTAATGGGGCTACAATAACATTTACTCCAAGACATTCTATCGTTTACTTGTCGTTTGCAATCTCGGGATATAACCCATTATCTGGTGGGGCGGGTGCCGATCAACAATCATGGTTTTCAGTTGGAGTTACCAATGGAGGTACTAACATTGCGAACTTTTTAAGTATGACTGCTTCGGCTGATGATACACTTGGAGCAACAGGAGCAGCCACTATTAATGCAGCCAATTATCCTATTTCTGTAACTCCAGGTGTATCTGTTACGATTAAATTACGTGGAAGGGATGGTGGTAATAATCATCAAAGTGGTTTCACTATTGATAAAACAAATTACACAAGTTATATGACCATCTTAGATTAAGGAGTCTAATATATCACGATTATTCATGGGTTGTATTATTAATTCGGGTATTAAGTATAACCAAAAAAGCTTCATAGTTGCATATGAAGCTTTTTGAATTAGTATGCCTTTTTATTTTAATTTCTAAAGACTAATTCATCATTAAAAGCATCCAATAGTATAGCGCTATTAGTTGTTACTTTTCCAGAAAGTATCTCTTTGGATAATTGATTAAGAACTAGTTTCTGTATTACTCGTTTTACTGGTCGTGCTCCAAATTGTGGGTCGAATCCTTTTTCAGCTAAAAGCTTAATTGCTTCTTCAGTAGCATCTAAAGTAATTTGCTGTTCACCAACTAGTTTTTTAATCCAGTTCAATTGTAAAAGCACAATTTTTTTAATATCTGCTTTTGTTAAAGGTGTAAATAAAACTATATCATCTATACGGTTAATGAATTCTGGACGAACAGTTTGTTTTAAAAGACTAAGAACTTCAATTTTGGCAACTTCAATTGCGGTGTCAATATCTGGAATTGCTGTAAACTTATCCTCAATAATAGTACTCCCCATATTGGAAGTCATTATAATGATGGTATTTTTAAAATTTGCAATTCGCCCTTTGTTATCTGTTAACCTACCTTCGTCTAAAACCTGTAACAAAATATTAAATGTATCAGGGTGTGCTTTTTCAATTTCATCTAATAATACTACAGAATAGGGGTGTTGTCTTACGGCTTCAGTTAATTGTCCACCTTCGTCATAACCCACATATCCTGGAGGGGATCCTACCAATCTACTTACGGAGTGCTTTTCCTGATATTCACTCATATCAATTCTGGTCATTGCATTATCATCGTCAAATAAATATTGAGCAAGTGCTTTCGCTAGTTCTGTTTTTCCAACACCAGTTGTTCCTAAAAATAAGAATGAACCAATCGGTTTTTTAGGATCTTGTAATCCAGCTCTTGATCTACGAATAGCATCAGAAACCGCTTCAATTGCTTCATTTTGTCCCACAACACGTTTGTGTAGTTCAGTTTCCAATTGTAATAATTTTTCGCGCTCCGATTGTATCATTTTTGCTACTGGAATTCCAGTCCACTTCGCTACAATTTCAGCAATATCTTCATTAGTAACCTCTTCTTTAATTAAAGCATTTTCTTGTTGTTGCTCCAGAGTGATTTTTAAAGCATCTAATTTTTCTTGTGTTTCTTTAATTTTACCATAACGTAGTTCTGCTACAGTACCATAATCACCATCTCTTTCTGCTCTTTCGGCTTCTAATTTATAGTTTTCAATTGTTTCTTTTGCATTTTGTACATCATCAACAACTACTTTTTCACTTTCCCATTTTGCATTAATTACATTTCGTTCATCTTTTAAATTGGCTAATTCATGATGTAATGCTTTTAGTTTTACTTGATCATTTTCGCGTTTAATAGCTTCAACTTCAATTTCTAATTGCATTATTTTACGATCGAATGCATCTAACTCTTCCGGTTTAGAATTCATTTCCATTCGTAATTTTGAAGCAGCTTCATCTATTAAATCAATAGCCTTATCTGGTAAAAAACGATTGGTAATATAGCGTTGAGATAATTTAACTGCAGCAATAATTGCTTCGTCTTTAATTTGAACTTTATGATGAGCTTCATATTTCTCTTTGATTCCTCTTAAAATAGAAATGGCACTTTCCGTATCTGGTTCATCCACAACAATTTTTTGAAAGCGTCGTTCTAAAGCTTTGTCTTTTTCAAAATACTTTTGATATTCATCTAGGGTAGTTGCTCCAATAGCTCTAAGCTCACCTCTCGCTAGGGCAGGTTTTAAAATATTAGCGGCATCCATAGCTCCTTGACCACCACCAGCACCTACTAGTGTATGTATTTCGTCAATAAACAGTACTATATCACCATCGGACGTGGTTACTTCTTTAATTACGGCTTTTAGGCGTTCTTCAAATTCTCCTTTAAATTTTGCGCCAGCGATTAGTGCCCCCATATCTAAGGAATAAATAACTTTTCCTTTTAAGTTTTCAGGGATATCACCTTGAATAATACGGTGTGCTAAACCTTCTGCAATAGCAGTTTTACCAACTCCAGGTTCGCCAACTAGTATTGGATTGTTTTTAGTTCTACGAGATAAAATTTGCAGTATTCGTCTAATTTCTTCATCGCGACCTATGACAGGATCTAATTTACCAGTCTCAGCCATTTCATTAAGATTAATGGCGTATTTATTTAAGGAATTATAAGTGTCCTCAGCTGATTGTGAGGTAACACGTTCTCCTTTTCGTAATTCTAAAATAGCACTTTCTAAGGCTTTAAGAGTGACTCCTTGATCTTTTAAGACTTGCGCTACTTTGCTTTTTGATTTAAATATAGCCAGAATTATGTGTTCAATAGAGACAAATTCATCGCTCATTTTTTTAGCAATAATGGAAGCTTCATTTAGTGTTTTACCACCTTCTCTTGATAGCTGAATATTTCCTCCTGTTACTTTTGAGAAACTTTTTAGTTGACTATCTAATAACTGTTCAAATAATGGAAGGTTTACATTTAATTTCTTTAATAAATATGGGGTAACATTTTCATCAGCATTTAAGATTGCTTTAAAAATATGTTCGTTTTGTATTTCTTGATGTTCGTTTTCTTGAGCAATTAATTGCGCTTGTTGAACAACTTCTTGTGATTTTATAGTAAAATTATTAAAATTCATAATAGTGGTGCTTTAATCCCACCAGTGGGTTTAATTATTCATAGGTTTCCTTGAACAATAAAAGGTTATTGTTAGCTCAGGCCTCCATATACTCACTCCGAGGATATTGATTATACAGTTTAACGTTATCAAGGATTAGTCCAAAACATAAAGCAGTCATTTTGACTTAATATTTTGTTAAATTATAAGACATATTGACTGTTATTGTAAGTATTAGGCATATTTTTGGACTACTAATCAAAATTGATTTTTATAATGGGACTATTTAATAAAATATTCGGAAGTTCAAACGAGCAAAAAGAGGAAAAAGTATTGCCTTGGATTTTTTTAACATCAGAAAATCAGCTAGAAGAAATCACAAGAAAGTCTTTTAAAAAATCTCAAGTGATTTTCAAGCATTCTACTCGTTGTAGTATTAGTAGTATTTCTATGAATAAATTTGTAAAGAATTATACTATTCCCGTAGATGATGCAGATTTGTACTATTTGGACTTATTGAATTATAGATCGGTTTCTGATGAAGTAGGGTATAAGTTTCAAGTAATGCACCAATCCCCTCAAGTACTTGTTATAAAAAATGGAGAGGCGGTTTATGATGCTTCTCACTATGCCATACAAACCGATAAGATTTTTGAATTGATTTAATTTCGTAAGCGTATTAAATAATAAATATAGCACTTAAAAAGCGACCCAATGGGTCGCTTTTGTTATTATGTATCTTTTGATTCCTTTTTTTTAGTATCTCGTTTGGCTTGTTTTAAAGTTTGCATAAGCATCCATTCTATTTGACCATTGGTACTTCTAAATTCATCAGAAGCCCACTTTTCAATAGCTTGTAACATTTCTTCGTTTAACCGCAATGCGAATGCTTTTTTCTTTGCCATTACTTCAAGTACTAAATAGTGTTTGTTATCTGTTTTTATCTCTTTCCAGAATAAACATAGTTAAATTTTGTTGAGCATGTTTTAGTTCCCAACCTTCACGAGCATGTTTATTTAAAAGATCTTCTATTTTTTCATTCCAATTTCCAAGTCCGAGTTTGGATTTTACGACTTTATATTCTTTCATTTCTTAATGGTTTAAAGTTCCTGTGTTTAATACAGGTGAGGCCTCTTTATCTCCGCACAATATAACCATTAAATTACTAACCATGGCAGCTTTTCGTTCTTCATCAAGATCAACAATTTGTTTTTTACCTAACTCTTCTAAAGCCATTTCCACCATACTTACTGCACCTTGAACTATTTTGTGCCGTGCAGCAACAATTGCTGTCGCTTGTTGACGTTTTAACATGGCGCTTGCAATTTCTTGTGCATAGGCTAAGTAACCAATTCTCGCCTCAAGAACTTCTATCCCTGCAATAGTTAGTCTTTCTTCTAATTCAAGCTCAAGTGCTTTACTAACTTCATTTACACTTGAACGTAGGGTTATATCTTCTTGGTGACCTTCATCTGCAAAATTATCGTAAGGGTACATACTTGCTAATTTTCGTACGGCCGCATCGGTTTGTACGCGAACGAAGTTTTCATAATTATCTACATCAAAAGCTGCTTTATAGGTGTCTCTAACTCTCCATACTAAAATAGTACTTATCATGATAGGGTTTCCCAGTTTGTCATTTACTTTTAAGCGTTCACTGTCAAAGTTACTAGCACGTAATGAAATTCTCTTTTTTGTATAGAATGGGTTTGCCCAATACAATCCGTTTTTTTTAACAGTTCCAATATATTTTCCAAACAGCAATAATACACGTGAATTATTTGGTTGCACTAATACAAATCCAGGTAGGATAATAAATATAGTTAATACAATTGGAATTATAAATAATGGACTTTCAGTATAAAATATAGCGGTGATGCTACTGGTTATTAAAACAAAAAATAAAAACAGCATTAAATAACCGTTTGCAAGCGTAATGATTTTTTCTTCTTTCATGGTTGTAAGTTTAAAATGATATCAAAATGATATTACAAATATATCAAATTAATTAGATTGAATCCAAATGTTTATGACTAATTATTATAGCTATAAATAATAAAAGCGACCCAAATTGGATCGCTTTTATTGTGTATATGACTTAGATGAAAGTAAATTCGAGTTATTTTTACTGAAAAATTGTATCGAGAATATTATCTAAAATGTTGATTGGTAATGATACCTTTAAGTTTTGCTTTTAAATCTTCACCTGAATCAAATATCATTTGCTCATTAGAAGGGAAGGGGACAACTCTTTTTCCGATTAAACCTAAATAGGTGTCATCCAAAGCATTTCTATCTCCATTATAAGTAGCATATCGGTGTTCAAAAATAAATTCACTTTCCAAAGGGAAAGTATCTATAAGTTGTTTGGTAACAAGATCCTTGTAATATACTTGGCCTTTCACCTGCACCGATTTAAACTGTGTAAAGGTATTTACATCACAAACAATAGTTTTGTATTTATCAACTTTAATTACATTTCCTAAACTATCTTTTACCACATTTCCTTGTTCATTTAGTAAGTCTTTTTTTCCGTCAAGAACTTGTTTTTCTCTAATAATTTGCTTTTCACGAATTTGTTCTGGAGATATATTTATATCTCTCAAGTTTATGTTCATACTAAAATCGTATAAAGTACCTTTTAGTTTATTATTGTGGTAAACGGTCCATAAATTATCTAAACCATAGGTCCCCATATTTAGTAAATCCTCTTCTAAGCGTTTTGGAATTACTTTTCTAGTTTCGTTTTTCATATTTACAATAACAAAATCAGTTCCTTTAATATGGGCCTCATTAATTAGTGCTCTAGTGTTTTTGTAATTTGGATTAATTTTCTCAAGATACTTAAAGTCATCATAGGCTTGTCTAAATCCAAATTTACTTGTTGAACTCATCAGTTTATTTGCGTTTTTGTACAGATAGGCTGAAAGGTTATTTTTGGTAGCTATTATTTTATCAGTGTAGTTAGTGAATTGAAAAGTAGCATTTCTATTCTTTTCAATTATGTATAACGGAAGAACGGGCTTTACTTTTTCTTGGCGCTCATTTAATTGTTGGTATATGCTATATACCTCTTCTAATTGCGCTTCATTATTATCCTTAGTTAAGAATTCAACACGTTCTAAATCACGTTGGTTTGCTTTGGCATAGGCACTTTCAAGCATAGTGATATAGGATTGTTTTCCTTTCTTTTCTTTATTAGTACGTAAGTTCTTTAAAGCAATGGTTATTGCTTGATTATAATTACCGGTATTTAAAGCTTGTTCAGTTTGTTTTACAGAACTACAGGCAACAATTAAAAAGATACAAAATGTTAAAAGTAATAGTTTTTTCATAGGGTTGTTTTTTGATATAGCGTATAATCCAAATCTTATGCCAAAGGTAAAATAATATAGTTTAGGGTTGGTTGATGAGTTGTGTATTAAAACTATAATTTCTAAAAAGAGGTAAACCTCCATATATTAAGATGAAATAGAGGAACAAATAAGCCGCTATAAAAGCGGCTTAAAGATATTATATTTTTAGCTAATCAAGAGATTAGTGTTATTGTTTTTCCCAAACAGGTAATAGTTTAGTAGAAACTTCTCCAAATCCTATTTTTGTGGTACCATTATCACAGTACCCTGTCATAATTACGGTATCATTATCATTGATGAACTTACGTTCGGTACCATCATTTAACTTTACAGGTTTTTCACCTCTCCATGATAATTCTAGCATTGATCCATAAGAGTCAGGTGTTTTTCCAGAAATTGTTCCCGATCCCATCATATCACCAGAATTTACAGGGCATCCATTTACGGTATGATGTGCTAATTGTTGTGACATGTTCCAATACATGTATTTAAAATTAGATTTCGCAACAGTAGAAGGAGCTCCGTTTTCAGGTTGTATTGCTACTTCTAAATTAATATCAAAACTCTTTTTACCAGAATACTGTAAATATTCTAATTGAGGTTTTAATGGTTTTGGTCCCTCACAACGGTAAGGCTCCAAAGCGTCTAAAGTTACAATCCATGGAGAAATAGAAGAAGCAAAGTTTTTTGCTAAAAATGGCCCTAAAGGTACATATTCCCATTTTTGAATATCTCTAGCACTCCAGTCATTAAATACCACCATTCCGAAAATATACTCTTCGGCTTCATCTACAGGAATAGTTTCTCCTAAGTGATTTGCAGCAGTAGTAATAAAAGCAGTTTCTAATTCAAAATCAACTAATCTTGATGGTCCAAATACTGGTGTATCACTGTCCGCAGGAATTGTTTGTCCTTTTGGTCTGTGTACTGGTACTCCAGAAGGAATAATAGAAGAACTTCTACCGTGATAACCAACAGGTATGTGTAACCAGTTTGGTAATAATGCATTATTCGGGTCTCTAAACATAGTACCAACATTAGTAGCATGCTCAATACTTGAATAGAAATCGGTGTAATCACCAATTTGTACAGGAAGTTGCATTTCTACATCTTCCATTCTGAAAATAATTTTTTCTTTATTTATTGGATTATCTCTTAAGCTTCCGTTTTTAGTATCAAAAATGTCAGCAATTCTATTACGTATCAATCGCCAAGTTTTTCTACCGTCAGCAATAAAATCGTTAAGAGTATCTTGCAAAAAGATATCATCTGTTAAAGGAATTCCTTCAAAATATCCTAATTGGTGTAAAGCACCTAGGTCAATAGCATAATCACCAATTCGAGTACCAATAGTAATAATATCATCTTTAGTGATAAATACTCCAAAAGGTAGGTTTTGGATTGGGAAATGAGAATCTTTGGCTACGTTCAACCAACTTATTCTCTTCGGGTCATTTGCAGTAATTTTCATTATATATGTGGTATAATTTTTATTAATAAGAATATATTCAAAGCTACATAATTTTTTAATACTAGAATTTAAAATCAGGTGAAAAAATATCAAAAAAATGGAAAATATTGTTAGTCTGATTTTAGCGATTGTTAGCAGGATTTTAACTTGGCATAAAAGCAATTCGATTTTTAGGTGTTTTTTAGTTTAAAAAGTCTTTTTTTTGACCTTATAATTATAGGATTTCTTATTTTTGAACATTATTTATAAATAACAACACACAATGCAACGCGACAAACAAATATTTGAGTTAATACAAGAAGAGAAAGTTAGGCAAATAGAAGGCTTAGAACTGATTGCTTCAGAAAACTTTGTAAGTGAACAAGTTATGGAAGCTGCAGGATCTGTCCTTACCAATAAATATGCTGAAGGATATCCTGGAAAACGTTATTACGGAGGATGTGAAGTAGTAGATGAGGTAGAGCAATTGGCAATTGATAGAGCAAAAGCTTTGTTTGGTGCTGCATATGTAAATGTACAACCACACTCTGGCTCACAAGCCAACACAGCTGCGTTTTTCGCATGTTTACAGCCTGGAGATAAAATTTTAGGTTTCGATTTGTCGCATGGTGGGCATTTAACTCATGGTTCACCAGTAAATTTTTCTGGTAGATTATACAATCCTGTGTTTTACGGAGTAGAAGAAGCTACAGGAATGTTAGATTACGATAATATTGAAGCTATTGCCGTAAAAGAACAACCAAAAATGATTATCGCTGGTGCTTCGGCATATTCAAGAGATATCGATTTTAAACGCTTTAGAGCAATTGCTGATAAAGTAGGCGCTTTATTATTGGCAGATATTTCTCATCCAGCAGGAATGATTGCCAAAGGTATTTTAAATGATCCTTTACCTCATTGTCATGTTGTTACAACAACTACTCATAAAACCTTAAGAGGTCCAAGAGGAGGGATGATTATGA
>Ga0209291_1002415_pt1 | contig 15115 bp, 12 predicted proteins | sample GOMGulsemesocosm_FD_184633 | JGI IMG/M metagenome (GOLD analysis project Ga0209291, IMG submission 184633) | Methane-oxidizing microbial communities from mesocosms in the Gulf of Mexico - GOM9B Gulf of Mexico (SPAdes) (version 2) | ecosystem: Environmental > Aquatic > Marine > Cold seeps...
AGTATTCTCTCAAGATCCTGAAAAAGGGTATGGATACAGTGAGGAAACAAAACCAATGTTAAACACATCACATGGTTTAATTCCTTGGGGAGATTCGCATCACCCAGATATTTCACAAACTAATGGGTCTGTAGATGGAAGATGGGTTTTCATTAACGAAAACAACACACCACGTATTGCACGTATTAGTTTAGAAACTTTTGAAACAGAAGAAATTATTGAAATACCTAACTCAGCAGGTAATCATAGTTCATCTTATGTTACAGAAAATTCTGAATACGTAGTTGCAGGAACACGTTTTGCGGTACCTTTTCCTCAAAGAGATATGCCTATTTCAGAAATGAAAGGAAACTTTAAAGGAGCCTTAACTTTCTTAAGTGTAGACCCGGAAAAAGGAGACATGGATATTGCTTTTCAAATAAAAATGCCAGGTTTTAATTATGATAAAGCCCATCCTGGACGTAATGCATCTAGCGATTGGTTTTTCTTTACTACCTACAATACAGAGGAAGCAAATACGTTAATGGAAGTTAATTCTTCACAGAATGATAAAGATTTTATAGCTGCTGTTAATTGGAAAAAAGTAGAAGAATATGTTGCTAATGGTGGAGGTAAAAAAGAACCTGCAAGATATGCACATAACAAATGGCATGAAGAAAAGCATATGGCTATTTCTGAAATGAAAGATGAAGTTTTGGTAGTTGACCCAAGAGATGTACCTGGAGCTTTTTACTTCTTACCTACTGCAAAATCACCACATGGTTGTGACGTAGATCCTACTGGAGAATACATTATTGGTAGTGGTAAATTAGCTGCTGCAATGACAATTCATTCGTATTCAAAAATGGTTAAAGCCATTGAAAATAAAGATTTCGATGGTGATGCTTATGGAATTCCTATTATCAACTTTGAAGCAGTTAATTACGGAGTTCTTAATCAACCTGGATTAGGACCATTACATACTGAATTTGATTCTAGAGGTAATGCATATACTACGTTCTTTATTTCTTCTGAAGTTGTAAAATGGAATGTTAAAGATCTAACTGTTCTTGATAGACATCCTGTATACTACTCAGTAGGTCACTTAATGATTCCTGGAGGAAACTCAAGAACACCTGATGATAAATATTTAGTTGCGATGAACAAAATTACTAAAGACCGTTACTTACCAACAGGTCCTGAAGTTTGTCAATCAGCTCAGTTATTTGATATCTCTGGAGATAAAATGGAACTATTATTGGATTTCCCTACCATAGGAGAGCCTCACTACGCTGCTGGTATCGCAGCAGAGAAAATTAAAGCGAAGTCTAAAAAGATATTCAGACTAGAAGATAATGAGCATCCTTATGCTGTTAAAAATGAAGCTGAAACAAAAGTAGTGCGTGAAGGAAATGAAGTTCACATTTATATGTCTATGATCCGTTCACATTTCTCACCTGATAATATAGAAGGTGTAAAAGTTGGTGATAAAGTATACTTTCACGTTACTAACTTAGAGCAAGATTATGATGTACCACACGGTATTGCAATGATTGGTGCACAAACATCAGAATTGTTAATTATGCCTGGTCGTACTACAACATTTGCTTGGGAACCTAAACAAGTAGGTGTATGGCCTTTCTATTGTACAGATTTCTGTTCTGCATTACATCAAGAAATGCAAGGATACGTTCGTGTTTCTGCTAAAGGATCTAACGTACCATTAAAATATACTTTAGATGACGAAGTGCCTGGAGAAGACGATTTTTAGAGTACAAAATAATTAAATATAAAAACGGGCAGGTAATTATTCTGTCCGTTTTTTTTATTTCAAATTTTAAAACAAAATACTCTTTTAAGGTGATAAAAGTCACCTAATTACGCCTTGTTAATTCGTAAATTTACATCATAATATATATACTCAATTGCTATGAAAAAATCTAAAATTTTAATGATAATTGGATCATTTCTATTACTTGGATTATTTGCTTTTCCGTTATGGAATATAACCTTAGAAGCACCACAATACCCAATACCTTTAGGAATGGATATTCATATTGATAAATTTGTTGGAGCAAATGATGAGTTTGATATTAAAAACATCAATTTAATGAATCATTATGTTGGCATGAAATATATTCCAGAGCAAATTCCGGAGTTTAAAATTTTTCCAATTGTAATTGGGTTTATGGCTTTACTAGGGATTGTAATAGGGTTTATAGGGAAGTATAAATTATTTTTTGCTTGGTTTCTTTTAATGACGGTTTTAGGAATTGCTGGCATGTATGATTTTTATTTATGGGAATATGATTATGGACATGACTTGGATCCTAATGCAATCATGAAATTCACAAATCCAGATGGTTCGGTAATGGGGTTCCAACCACCATTATGGGGTTCTGAAAAGATTTTAAATTTCGTAGCGCACTCCTACCCAAGGACTGGTGCTGTATTTATGTTTACAGGAATGGCTTTTACGTTTTTAGCGTCTATAGTAGGATATAAAGAAACCAAATAAATTGGTATCTTTAATAGTAGATAATTAAACACACCTATTCTTAGAAAAAATTTATACTGATGAATATATATATATATACCTTTTTTATAGCGCTGTTTATTTTAAACTCTTGTAGCGTTGAACCGAAAAAAATTAAATACGGAGAAGATCATTGTCATTATTGTGACATGACTGTAGTTGATAAAACTCATGCATCTGAATATGTCACAAAAAAAGGAAAAGCCTATACTTTTGATGCTATTGAATGTTTGGTTAATGACCTTAACGAGAATAAAAATGAGGACATGATGTCTTTTATTTTAGTAGCAAATTATTCTAACCCTGGAGAACTAATAACAGCTACAGATGCTACTTATTTAATTAGCGAAAGCATCAAAAGTCCAATGGGAGCAAATCTTTCTGCTTTTAAATTGAAAGAAAAAGCTATAGAATATCTTAATAAAGGTAATGGGAAGATATATAATTGGGAGCAACTCAAAACTAAATTTTCTAAATAACTGATGAAGTACTTTTTAATATTTTTTTTATTTTTCACCATAAATCTGCAAGCAAACACAATTGAAGTATGTGCTACTTGTAAGGTACAGTCAATCAAAAAAGCGGTGTTTATAGCTAAAGATGGCGATACAATTCTTATTAAAAAAGGTGTTTATAAAGAAACCAAAATTAACATCAATAAATCTATACATATTATTGGGGAAAATTACCCCATTATAGATGCTGAGAATAAAGCTGAGAGCGCAATAATAATTACGGCAGATAATTTTAGCGTAAAAGGATTAAAATTTAAAAACATCGGTTTAAGTTACACCAAGGAAATAGCGGCTATTTTCCTGTCAAAATCAAGGAATTTCACTATCAAAGACAACTTTATTGAAAATTCTTTTTATGGCTTTATCATTCAAGATTGCAGGTATGGGTTGTTCCAAAACAATACTGTTACTGGAAATGCTAAAAACGAGGCCTCCTCTGGAAACGGATTTCATGTATGGAAAAGTAAGCGGATTAGAATAGAAAATAACAAGGTATACAAAATGAGGGATGGTATTTACTTAGAGTTTGTAAACAAAAGTTTTATCTCCAATAACATCAGTAAAAACAATGTTCGCTATGGGTTGCATTTTATGTTTTCTAACCATAATGAATACCATCATAATGAGTTTAATAACAATGGTGCTGGAGTAGCTGTAATGTTTTCAAAGTTCATTAAAATGCACCATAATACATTTCATTTAAACTGGGGAACAGCCTCATATGGATTATTACTTAAGGAGATTTATGATGCAGAAATTAACGATAATTATTTTGAGCAAAATACCGTAGGTATAAATATTGATGGCTGTAACCGAATTAATTATAAAAACAATCATTTTATAAGAAACGGATGGGCGCTTCGTTTTACAGGAGGTTGTTATACTAACATCTTTCAGTTTAATAATTTTATGCACAATTCATTCGATTTATCTTATAATAGTAGGCTGAATGACAATAAATTTGAGGCAAATTACTGGAGCGAATATACTGGTTATGATCTTGATAAAAACGGCATCGGAGATGTACCACACAGACCCGTAAAATTGTTTTCGTACGTAGTTAATAAAACTCCAGAAACATTAATTTTATTAAGAAGTTTATTTGTCGATATTATTAATTTTTCTGAAAAAGTATCTCCTGTTTTCACCCCAGACAATTTAATTGATTCAAAACCACTATTAAAGCCGGTAAACCCAGTTGAAAACTAGGTGTTTAAAAAACAACTATTAAATGATAGCAATAAATAATCTACATAAAAAATTTGGGAAACTAACCGTTTTAGACGGCTTAAACCTAGAGATATCTAAAGGCGGTGTTTTTGCTGTTTTGGGGCCAAATGGCTCAGGAAAAACCACTTTATTAAAATGTTTATTAGGTATGGTAATCCCTAACAAAGGGACTATTTCATATAACAATGAAAATGTATTAAAAAAGTGGGAATACAGAAATAACCTTAATTACTTGCCACAGATAGCTAATTTTCCAGCCAACTTATCAGTCATTGAATTGATAAAAATGGTTAAAAATTTACGGCCAAAAGAATCAAACGAGCAAGAATTGATTGACTTATTTGACTTAAATCCTTTTTTAAATAAAAAGTTAGGAAACTTATCTGGAGGAACAAAACAGAAAGTTAATCTGGTGCTTACGTTTATGTTTGATAGTGATTTAATAATTCTTGACGAACCTACAACTGGTCTAGACCCTATAGCGCTTATTCATTTAAAAGAATTAATTGAAAAAGAAAAAACTAAAGGAAAAACCATTCTTATCACAACTCATATTATGAGTTTTGTTGATGAAATGGCAGATGAAATTGTCTTTTTGTTAGATGGAAAAATATACTTTAAAGGAAGTATTGAAGCATTAAAAACACAGACAAACAATACCAATTTAGAACATGCTATTGCCCACTTAATATCTAAACAACATGCTTAAAATACTAAAATATAGTTTTTTCGATTTAATGAGAAGTAGGTGGAGTTATGTATACTTTATGTTCTACTTAGTACTAGGGTTTGTACTGCTTTTCCTAAATAATGACATTGACAAAGCCATTATAACATTAATGAATATCATTATTGTGCTTACACCATTAATTGCAACAATTTTTGGAGTAATGTATTATTACAATTCCAGAGAATTCACTGAATTACTATTGGCACAACCTATTAAGAGAAGTACCATTTTTATGGGACAATACTTAGGTGTAGCAATTTCGTTAACCCTAAGCTTAGCACTAGGGCTAGGAATACCCTTTTTAATATATGGTCTTTCTGTATCAACAGCTATTTTTAATTTCTCTTTATTACTCTTAGTTGGAGCTTTTCTGAATTTTATCTTCGTTGCTTTGGCATACAATATTGCATTGTCTACCGAGAATAAAATAAAAGGATTTGGATACGCTATTTTAATGTGGCTCTTTTTAGCTGTTATCTATGATGGAGCATTTCTAATTTCATTAGTCTATTTTAATGACTATCCATTGGACAATTTTTCATTGATAGCTACTATGTTTAATCCTATAGATTTATCAAGAATTTTAATTTTATTAAAACTAGACATCTCTGCTTTATTAGGATATACTGGAGCCGTTTTTCAACAGTTTTTTGGTACAAATATTGGAATGATATCTTCAATAGGTGTCTTATCACTTTGGGTAATTCTACCAGTATGGATTATCATTAGAAAGTCTAATAAAAAAGATTTTTAAGAAGATTTTTATAGGACTAAAATCATATAAAAAAGTATAGATAATATAGTACCTATGCTGTGACAATTACAACTAACAAACATTCATTAAGCACTATCTTTTTAGCATTTATTATTCACTTATAATATAAATAATGTTATTTTTGTGATTGATTTTAAGAAGAATGTTTTTTCCTAAACCACACTTTTTTCCATTCTCTTTTTAAAATTAAAAAAGAAATAGATGCTATATATGTTTCTTGATTTTCTTTAGGCAGCTCTATTATTTTATGTTCTGACAAGTCAACTCTGTATAATAAATTTAATAATGAATCAAATTCATTGTTTACCAAATCAGCTATAATCACTCCTAATTTTTGTTTTAATAAATCAGGGTTACAATTTTCTTCAAGATTATATTCCAAATTAGCTAACATAAAATCTTTATTCAATTGACGAATTAATGCTACATATAAATCTTGATTAGCAGCATGAATTAATAGTTCGCTTATTTGTGTATTTTCAATATTCAAGCTTAAATTGTTCTAAACATTAAACTTTCACCAAAGTCTTTTAGTACTTGTTTTTTGTCATCGGATATGGAAATTGAATCCAACACCTCTAAAGCTTGCTCTGTATAATTTTTAATTGCTTCTTTTGTCAATTCAGAAGCTCCACTCCTATCAAAAACTTCTTTTGCAAATACAATTTTAGTAGTATTATCAACACCGTTTTTATTAGTGAACATTGTTGCTAATTTTTCTCTATCATCGGTACTCCCGTTTTCTATAGCCTTAAGATACAAAAAGGTTTTTTTGTTTTCGATAATATCTCCACCAACTTGTTTCCCAAATGTTTCTGGATCACCAAAAGCATCTAAATAATCATCTTGCAACTGAAAAGCTACACCTAATAACCTTCCAAAATCGTAAATTTTTTGTGTATCCTCTTCAGATGCTCCTGCAACTAATGCTCCCATCTTCATTGCAGCACCAACTAACACAGCAGTTTTGTATTCAATCATTTTTAAATACTCCGCTTCAGTTACATCATTACGCACTTCAAAATCAACATCATACTGTTGTCCTTCACAAACTTCCAAGGCTGTTTTACTAAATACCTGAGCTAGACCTCTAAACGTATTGTTCTCGTAACTTTCAAACAGTTGATAAGCTTGAATCAACATGGCATCACCGGAAAGTATTCCTGTATTTAAATTCCATTTTTCATGAACTGTCTCCTCACCTCTTCTTAATGGCGCATCATCCATAATATCATCATGCACTAAAGAAAAATTATGAAAAACCTCAACAGCCAATGCTGCATTTAATGCCTCTTTATGGTCTGCTCCAAATATTTCAGCTGTCATTAAAGTTAAGACTGGTCGTAAACGTTTACCTCCTAATTTTAATATATACGTAATTGGGCCGTATAAACTCTCTGGTTTTTTAGTTTGAATTTTCTCTTGTAAATAAGAAGTAAAAACGGCTCTATAAGAATCAATTGATAACATTAAGTCTAAATTTTAAGCAAAAATACATTAATAAGCCTAATCATAAAACAATAACATCTGTAAAATTAAAGACACTTTAAAAACCAGAACTAAAAAACATTAAATGTTAAAATTTTATTAAAACCTTGGAAACTTTTAATGTTTCTAAAGTTTCTTACTCTATATTTGCACAAGAAGAAATACATTGTATGAGAGAAAAAATATTAGATACCGCAGGAAACATGTTCTTAAACTATGGGTTTAAAAGCATTACAATGGATGATATCGCAAATGAAATTGGGATTTCTAAGAAAACAATTTATAAGTACTTTCAAAATAAGGTAGAGCTAGTTGACGCAAGTACTGTTGTTGTACAGAAGACAATTGACACAGCTATAAACGAAATAACTTTATTAAAATTAAATGCAATTGAGGAAAATTTTGCCATAAAAAAGGTTTTTCAGAATATGTTTAAAAAAGCTAAAACATCACCAATGTTTCAGTTAAAAAAATATTACCCAGAGACATTTTCAAAATTAATGGAACATGAAATTTGTTCATTTAGTGAATGTGTTATGAACAACTTAGAAAATGGGATCAATGAAAAATTATACAGAGATAACATTGATAAGGAAACAACAATGAAATTTTATTTTTTACTGATTTTTGGTTCTCATGAAAATGACACTTTTAGTAAAAAAATGGACGATATAATTAAAACTGAAATGCAAATATTAGAATACCACACAAGAGCAATAGCTACAATGTACGGAATTAGTGTATTAGAGCAAGAATTGATTAACTACAGGAACAAATTATCATAACCATGACAAACAAACTAGTATTTTTATTTAGTTTGCTGTTATCATTACAAATAACAGCTCAGGAAGAAACACTTAATCTATCACTACAAGAAGCTATAGATTATGCAATTAAAAATAACACTTCAGCTAAAAACGCAACTTTAGATATTGATGCGGCTGTAAAACAAAAATGGGTAACTACCGCAATAGGTTTACCTCAAATTAGTGCGAAAATTGATTATAACAATTGGTTAAAACAGCAAGTTAGTTTACTTCCTGGAGAAATTACAGGTGGACAACCTGGCACATTCGTACCAGTGGCTTTCGGTACTAAACAAACTACTAATGCTACTGTTACTTTAAATCAACTTTTATTTGACGGATCATATTTAGTTGGGCTACAATCTGCCAAAGTATTTTTAGAAATTTCGAAAAACGCTAAAGAAAAAACTGATTTAGAGGTAAGGAAGTTCATCATAAATGCATATGGAAACGCATTACTATCACAAGAAAGTATAACTATTTACGAAAGCAACATTACTGTTTTAAAGAATAATCTTCGTGAAACTAAAGCGATTTTTAAAAATGGATTGACGGAAGAAGAAAATGTAGAGCAATTACAAATTACTTTAAAACAAATTACTAGTGGATATAAAAACGCACTCCGCTTAAACAGTATTGCCTATCAGATGCTAAACATAACTTTAGGTGCAGATTTGAACACCAAGGTTACACTAACAGAAACATTAGAAGTCCTGACTTTAAAAAATGTAGATTTAGAATTACTAAATACTTCTGATGAAATTAAAAGTACTATTGACTACAAAATAGCCGCTAACGACAAAAGAGCTAAAGAACTCCTATTAAAACTTGAAAAAACAAAAGCACTGCCTAGTTTATCTGCCTTTGTCAATGGAGGTTATTCAGGAAACAATGAAGAATTCGATTTTTTAAATAAACAACAACAATGGTTTGGTTCTTCTCTTTTTGGAGTAAGTTTAAACATTCCTATTTTTAGCTCAGGACAACGATCAGCTAAAACCCAACGTGCAAAAATAAACTTAGAAAAAGCAGAAAACAACTTATCAGAAACTGAAAAACAATTGAAATTTCAAGTAGCTTCTGCTAAAAGTAATTACCAGTTTGCAATTGAACAATTCAATACATCTAAAGAGAGTTTAACATTAGCTGAACGAATTGAAAAAAAGAATCAAACAAAGTTTTTTGAAGGAATTACATCCAGTTTTGACCTAAGACAAGCACAACAACAACTCTATAGTACTCAACAAGAATATTTACAAGCAATGCTAGAAGTAATCAACAATAAAGTTACTCTAGAAACATTATTGAATAAAAACTAATTAATCAATTTACAAATGAAAAACATATATACACTAGTAATCGGATCGTTTCTTATTTTATCATGTGGAGGAAATAAAGAAACTACTATTGAAGATGTAATTGCTTCTGGTAATTTAGAAGAAATAAGAACTCGAAGAACTGAAGTTGTTGCAAAGCAACAAGAGTTAAACGACGCTATAAAACAGTTAGATTTAAAAATAGCAACTTTAGACCTTACTAAAAAATTACCTTTAGTAACTGCTGTGAAAATAAAAGAAAGTGAATTTAATCATTACTTAGAATTACAAGGTAATGTTAACACAAAAAACTTACTGGTACTGTACCCCGAATATTCTGGAATACTTTCTAAAGTATACGTTAAGGAAGGGCAAAAAGTAAAAAAAGGACAAATCTTAGCCAAAATAGACGATGCTGGTATGAGTCAACAAGTGGCTCAGCTTCAAATTCAATCAGACTTAGCTAAAACTACTTTTGAACGTCAAAAGCGATTATGGGAACAAAAAATAGGATCTGAAATTCAGTTTTTACAAGCTAAAACAAGTTACGAGTCTCAACAAAAAGCAGTTAACCAAGCACAAAGTCAGTTAGCAAAAACAATTGTTAGAGCTCCTTTTTCAGGAACTATTGATGATGTAATCACTGAGCAAGGAAGTGTTGTAGCTCCTGGACAATCACAATTAATGCGCATAGTCAACTTAGATGATATGTACATTGAAACTAATGTTCCTGAAAATTATATTTCAAACGTTATTAAAGATAAAAATGTTGAAGTAGAATTCCCAATACTTGGTAAAACTATAAACGCAAAAATTAGACAAGCAGGTGACTTCATCAATCCTGCAAACAGAACATTTAAAGTTGAAATTGCTATTCCAAATAAAGACAGAAGTGTCAAGCCAAATCTTACCGCAAAACTTAAAATAAACGACTACACTAACAAAAAAGCATTATTAGTACCACAAAGTATTATTTCAGAAAATGCCGAAGGACAACAATATGTGTATGTAATTACGGAGAAGAAAAAAAATCAAGCTATTGCTAAGAAAGTAATTATAGAAACCGGAAAAAAACAGGGTGATGTTATTGAGATTTTAAAAGGAATCAATAATGGTGATGAAATTATTAGCGAAGGAGCAAGAAATGTAAAACATGGTCAAGCCGTTGAAATCATAACATTATAATTATGTCAAAACAAAAAAAGAACACCGATAAAGAATTCGGACTATCATCTTGGGCTATTAATAACAAAACGACTATCTATGTGATGATTGCTTTGATATTATTTTTAGGGGTTTCTGCATACTTTAGTATGCCAAGAGAGAATTTTCCGGAAATCAAAGAAACTAAAATATATGTTAGCTCTGTTTACCCAGGAAATACAGCTGAGGATATTGAAAAATTAATTACTAATCCGCTTGAAGACAAACTAAAAACTGTAAGTAATTTAGTTAAACTGACATCTACTTCTCAAGAAGATGTATCAATGGTAATAATTGAGTTTGACGAAAATCTTACCGTAGCAGAGGCTAAACAAAAGGTAAAAGATAAAATTGACACGGAAACTTCTGGTGAAGATTGGCCAAGTTTTAACGGTGCAAAGGTAGAGCCTAACGTTTTTGACTTAAGCATGTCGGAAGAAATGCCAATTCTTAATATTAATATTTCAGGTGATTACACTGTAGAAAGGTTAAAAGAATTTGGGGTTTATTTAGAACGAAAAATAGAAGGCTTAAATGAAATCAAACAAGTAGATATTAGAGGTGCTCAAGATAAAGAAGTTGAGGTTGCTGTAGATATATACAAAATGATGGCTGCTAAAGTTAGCTTTGATGATGTTAAAAATGCTATCGGAAACGGAAACGTAACCATATCTGCAGGTAACTTAGTTTCAAGCGGGCAGAGACGTACTATTAGAGTGATTGGAGAAATTGAAACACCAAAAGATTTAGAAAATTTTGTTGTAAAATCTGAAAAAAACAATCCTATTTACCTAAAAGACATTGCAAAAGTTACTTTTAAAGATAAAGAAAGAACAACTTACGCACGTGAATTTGGTAAACGAGTAGTAATGCTTGATGTTAAAAAACGATCTGGAAAAAACATGGTTACTGCTGCTGAGCAAGTACACCAAATTGTTAAAGATGCTAAAGAGAATGTTTTTCCTAGCAACCTAGAAATCACTGTTACTAACGATCAATCATCTAAAACTATTGGTCAAGTAGATGACTTAGTAAACAATATCATATTCGGTATTATACTAGTAGTTGGTGTATTAATGTTCTTCTTAGGGTTCAAGAATGCATTATTCGTTGGTTTTGCAATTCCAATGTCAATGTTTATGTCATTGATGATATTAAACCTTGCAGGATACACCATGAACACCATGATACTTTTCGGGTTAATCATGGGACTTGGAATGTTGGTAGACAACGGTATTGTTGTAGTTGAAAACATTTATCGATTAATGGATGAAGAAGGCTTGAGTAGAGTTGAAGCTGCAAAAAAAGGAATTGGAGAGATTGCTTTTCCTATTATCATTTCTACCTTTACTACAGTTGCAGCCTTTGTACCATTAGCTTTTTGGCCTGGAGTAATGGGACAATTCATGAAGTATTTTCCAATTACTCTTTCAGCTGTATTAGGATCATCATTAATTGTTGCCATTTTCTTTAACTCTGTAATGGTGTCTCAGTTTATGAAAACTGAGGATAAAGAAATGCCTGTAAAAAAGCTAATAACTTTATCAAGTATTGTTGCTGGAATAGGGGCTTTAATTTTAATCTTCGGTGGAGAATATAGAGCACTTGGAAGTGTCATGATCTTTACAGCATTTATGCTTTGGGTATACCGTTTTATCTTACGTAAGATGGCTAACTATTTCCAAACACACATCTTAACTCGTTGGGAACGCTTTTATGAAAAATTATTACGTGGTGCTTTAAAAGGAAAAAGACCTTATGCAATAGTTATTGGAACTTTTGTTATACTTTTTCTTGCGTTTATGGGATTTGGAGCATCAGTAGCAAGTCAACGAACTAAAATTGAATTTTTCCCAGACAATAAGCCAAATCAAATTATTGTTTATATAGAGTACCCTGAAGGGACGGCTATTGAAAAAACCAATGCAATTACAAAAGAAATTGAGGAACGTGTATATACGGTAATTAATGACCCTCAATATATGGATGGTGACCATAATTTCCTAGTAGAATCTGCAGTTGCTCAAGTTGGTGACGGAGCTGGAAATCCACAAACTGATGGAGGGTCAACAGCAGAAATGCCTCACAAAGGAAAAATTACTGCTTCCATGCGTGAATACAAATTCAGAAAAGGAGAAGATAGTGAGGTTTTAAGACAAAAAATACAAACAGCTTTAACTGGAATATATCCTGGTGTTTTAATATCGGTAGAAAAAGATGCTAACGGACCACCTGCTGGAGCTCCAATTAATATTGAAATTGAAGGCCCTGATTATTCAGAGCTAATTGTTACTGCAGAACGAATGCGTGACTTTATTAATTCTAAAAATATTGCAGGTATTGACGAGTTAAAAATTGATGTAAACAAGTCTAAACCATCAATGCAAGTTGAAGTTGACAGAAAAAAAGCTGGTGAGTTAGGTGTAAATACTGGACAAGTAGGACAACAATTACGTAATTCTATTTTCGGTGCTAAAGCAGGAACTTATAAAGAAGCAGGAGAAGACTATGATATTTATGTTCGTTTTAATAAAGTCAACAAATACAATACAAGTGCCCTTTTTAATCAGAAGATAACTTTTAGAGATATGGCTTCTGGACAAATAAAAGAAGTTCCAGTATCTGTATTAGCGAAACAAAAAAACAAATCTGGTTTTAGTGCTATTAAGCATAAAGATACTAAACGAGTTGTTACTGTGTATTCAGCTTTAGCTCCAGGGTTTACTGATCCGGCAATTATAGTTTCTAATATTCAAAAGGAAATGGAAAATCTTGATCCTAAATTATCAGATGATATCAAAGTTAATTATACAGGTCAAATTGAAGAACAAAACAAGCAAATGGCTTTCTTAATGGGAGCGTTTTTAATAGGACTTGGATTAATTTTTTTAATTCTAATTTTCCAATTCAACTCCATATCAAAGCCAGCTATAATTATGCTTGCAATTTTCTTAAGTTTCATTGGGGTATTTGGAGGTATTGTTATTACTGGTAGCGCCTTTGTTATTATGATGACCATGATGGGAATTATTTCCCTCGCAGGTATTGTAGTAAACAACGGAGTAGTTCTCTTGGATTACACCCAATTGTTAATTGATAGAAAACGTGAAGAATTAAAAATCCCAGAAGAAACCTATTTAGATCATGATAATTTAAATGAAAGTATTGTAATGGCTGGAAAAGCACGTTTGCGCCCGGTATTACTGACTGCTATCACTACAATATTAGGGTTAATACCTTTAGCAATAGGATTAAACATTAACTTCTTTACTCTGTTTAGTGAGTTTGATGCTAATATTTATTTTGGTGGTGATAATGTTATTTTCTGGGGGCCATTAGCGTGGACTGTAATTTACGGACTATTTATAGCTACATTCCTTACCTTAATTGTAGTTCCAATATTATTCTATTTAGTACAGAGGTTAAAAATTCGCATATCAAAAAGAGGGTAAATACAACTTACTGAACTTTTATTATTTCAAAAGCATCGATAAATATCGATGCTTTTTTATATCAAAACGCGTGTATCATCGATGATAAGACATCTTTAATCGATTGTTTTAAATATCTTAGCGGGCAAAAAACTAATCATGATAAAGAAATTAATACTCGTATTTTGCATAATTGTAATCAATCTATCAAATGCTCAAGAAAACGAAGCTAAACCTAGTGTAGAAAACAACTTGTGGGGTGCTAATATAGGTATAGTAGAAGGGAAATTACACTATGAAACTAAACTGACTCGACTTAGCACAATTAGATTCGAAGCAGGGGTAGATTTATTAAGCTATACCTACACCCATTTTGATGGTTATACATTAAAAGAAAAAACAGAAAGTCTTTTATCTCCTTCTATAACAGTAGCACCTCTATTCTATTACAATCTAGACAGACGTGAACGTTTAGGTAAAAACATAAGTGAAAATACTGGGAATTATTTCTCCTTAAAATCGTCTTTTATGTTTAATGAAAGTGAGTTATACAATTCTAATAACAATCGTAAAGTTTCTAATTCATTTATTATTACTCCTAAATATGGTTTCAAAAGAAGTTTTGCCGAACAATTTTTTTATGAGCTTGGTATCGGTATTGGTTGGCAACATAATACTGGGGACACAAAAGATAAGAATGAAGTTTTTATAGACTTTAGCGCTAGAATAGGACTTAACTTTTAAAGCAAAAAAGGGTTTATATTTGCTGAAATTTATAATTCTATATTACTTACCGTAAAAAGCATCGATATTTATCGATGCTTTTTTAGTTTATCTTCTTAAATTTGCATTTTAGTATTTCAATTTTATTTAAAACAGTTACAATGTACAGAAGTCATACAAATGGTGAATTAAGAACGTCACACATAAATACCGAAGTTACCTTATCAGGTTGGGTTCAAAAATCTAGAGATAAAGGGTTTATGATTTGGGTAGATTTACGTGATCGTTACGGAATTACACAACTTATTTTTGATGAGGAACGTACACCTGCTGATATGATGGAAAAAGCAAAATCTCTAGGTAGAGAGTTTGTTATTCAAGTT
>Ga0209291_1002416_pt1 | contig 15114 bp, 23 predicted proteins | sample GOMGulsemesocosm_FD_184633 | JGI IMG/M metagenome (GOLD analysis project Ga0209291, IMG submission 184633) | Methane-oxidizing microbial communities from mesocosms in the Gulf of Mexico - GOM9B Gulf of Mexico (SPAdes) (version 2) | ecosystem: Environmental > Aquatic > Marine > Cold seeps...
CCCCTGATGAGTTCAACACTGTGCCCTAACGCCCCATTAGGAGCAATAATATTGTTGGCTAAAATATTGAGTGGAGCGAAAACAGCCAACTGTATTTATTCCTGATTTAACACATTGTTATACATGCATTTAATCATGCTGTCGAGGTTTAGTACTACTTAACAATATTAAACTTAAACCTATTAAGGGGATATTAGTTGTTACTGGGTTAAACGCGCCAACTAATAATTGTGGTTGTAAGATAGCCACAAATAACAACAAACCAGTTAAGCCCATAATATTTAGAATAACAACGATGCGACTCTTATAAAATGCGATAAATGTTAAGCCAAAGAGGAGTTCACCAATACCAGCAGATTTAGTGATTAAATAGGAAATTTCTTCAGAAAAACCAAGGCTAGCTGTCATTGCTTTTTCTAGGGGAGCAATATGTAGCAACTTAGGGAATATTCCATGATACAGCCAACTCATACCAATTATGAATCTAGCAATTTGATCAGACGACACCTGACACTTCCTTGTATGTGTAACGCCGCGTTAAGCGGACAAAAATTGTGTGGAGCGTAGCGAAACGTCACCCACTGTTTTTTGTTCCATTTAAACGCCCTACTATATGTTTACTCAAGTACTGGACGAAAGAAACTACGTTCATAACTTAAAATACATTTAGTCGTTTCAGCAAATTTAAAAGCTTCAATACACTCGGAATCAGATAATGAATCAATTCGATATTGTTCATAACTTGCCAAACTTTCGAAGGAAAACAAAGCTAAAGCCTTATTATTTGCACCTTCAGAAGGTAAGAAATAACCATGATGCTGACCGCCAAATTTATTAACTAAAGGAATCCAAAGCTTAGCGTAATGTTCAAACTCTTTAAGCTTGTAAGGATCAATTACATAGTTCAAATAACAAGTTACCAAGATAACACTCCATCAAATATGAAATAATGTATAACGCCCACAGCAGCGTCCCAGCTTTCTGACTGACTGTGCATGTTAAATGATTTGTCCAAGCTGTTTTTCCAAGTAATAGCGTTGATGCTTGCCAGAGTATCCGTTAAGCTCTCCAAAAACAGAATAGCCAAGCTTCTGGTAAAAACTTAATGCTTGAAAGCTTAAGGTATCTAGACTTGAACCCGTGCATCCCCTCTTGATTGCTTCCTCTTCAGCTGCAGCAATCAGCTTAGATCCTAACTGATTTTTACGCTCGGATTCATTCACCCACAAATAGTCGATGTGTAGCCAGTTCCAATATGTTTTTCCAGTCAAGCCAGCGACAATATCACCTTCGGAATCGCGAAAATAAGCCGATAAAGGGTTAATGTCCTTCTCAGCAAATTGAAGGTTATACTCCCGCAATTTATTTGCGACAAACTCATCGTCACTAGCGACTGGATAATTAGTAATTTCAAGGTTCATATGTTTATTCATTTAACACCTTACTAAGCGGCGCGAAATAGTTGGCTAAAATGTGAAGCGGAGCGGAACTAGCCAACTGTTATTTGTCCCGCTTGAACAGCTTTTATGTGTTTGAATTACTCATCTAAAATGGTGTTAAAGCCGCCATAAATTAAACGCTTACCATCAAAAGGCATTGGGTTGTTATCTGGGTGCATTCTCGGATCTTCCATCAATGCTTTCCAACCAGCATCACGATCCTTTTTTGAAGGCCATGTAACCCAAGAAAAAACTATTGATTCATTCGTTTCTCGTTTTACGGACATTGGGAATGAAGTTATTTCACCTTCGGGAACGTCATCTTCCCAAGTTTCTACTATTTTCAATGCTCCATATTCTTTGAATACTACGGCAGAAATTTTTGCATGTTCAATGTACTTTTCTTTATTCATGGTGGGTACAGCTGCAACAAATCCATCTACATAATTCATTTTAATATCCTTAATTAGTTATAAAAAACTATATTTGCATATAAAACACATAACGCCCAAATCACGCGACGTTAAGTGGCTGATAATAGTTGGCTAAAGTGTGTAACGAAGCGGAACCGAGCCAACTATTGCGTGTCCCTTTTTATTGCCCTGTTAGTTTCTGATTATAAAAGCATTACAGAAGCAATAAGTTACCATGTTCCTATGCCTTACGGAAGAATCAAAAAGCTTTCCTGCACTACGGACCAAAGCCCGAGCACTGAGCCTTAGAAACTAAAGCTAATTTAAGCTTATAAACGTGAAAGACGGAAACTGGATTGGGCAAAAAAGAAGAGTAAAATAAACTGCACTTCCATTGCCAAACCAAAGATCGAACCAGACACGAAACTACGTGTTAAGCACTAAACTAGCCAATAAATAATACCGATTTTGTGCGGGCAACTAACGTCCTGTAAAGGGGGAACTGCAGTGTCCCTGGTTATTTTCTTGTTATATTACAAATGCAACGATAATTGCCGTTACCGCTAATATACTGTACTCCGGCGTTCCAGTTGGTACTTTGGAAATCAATAAAAAACAAACAAAAGCCAACGCAAATAATATAGCACTACCAACGAATACCCCAATTAATGAATGCCCCATAAGTAAGCCAACAATGGCTAAAGGAATACTAAACAATAAGGCTGAAAAGTAAGGTTCCTTCTTCACCAAATATAATTTATATGAAAGAGCTAACATCAAAAGTTTGATAATGAAAAAGAGCATGAATATACCTTGTAATATAGCGCCCGTTTAATGGGAAAATAGTAGTTTGCTAAGAAGGTTCAGCGAAGCGAAACACAGCAAACTGTTATGTGTCCGTTCTTAATGCGCTTGTTATGACTGCAATCTTAGCCAAGCAAGTGCACTAGTTTTATTGTCAAAGTTCTTAGTGTTTTGCGATTTTCTCGCTGGTGTTCTACTTTCTAGAATAGATAAATGCATCGATGAATTAATGACTAAAGCTTTGGCGATCATATTCTGACTATTTAACCAGATATTACATTCGTTAATTTTATCAAAAACATCAGGGGTTCCACCTTCGGATAAGGTATAGTCAAACAGCAATTTAAATTCTTTTTGATTAAAACTTTCAATGGTTGACTCTAATTCTTCAATTGTTTTAACCATCCCTTCTTTGTTATACGCGCCAACAGCTTTAACTGTAATTATGTTGCCATCAACTGAAATATAACTTTTACCATGCTCAGGTGTTACATTCATAATTTATCTCCGAAGTCATAACGCCCATTTAAGAGGCTAAATATAGTTGGCTAAAATAGGTAAACGTAGTGAACAAAAAGCCAACGGAAATTTGCCCGACTTGAAACCCCTTGTTATGTCGTTAACTCTAATGTCATTAATTTGGGATAATCCCCATAACTCGGACAAATTAACACATTAGGTATAACTATAAATCCAAACTTAGCCCAAAATATATCAGATCCTTGAACAGCGACCAAAAGTATTTTAGCGAAGCCCTGTGATTTGGCTTTATCTATTAAGTTAGTTACTAAGTTCTTAGCTATACCTTTACCTCTGGCCTCTTGATCTAAAGCCAAATCATGTAAATATAGATTTATGCTATCAGTAATCTGGGTTTTTTCATGTAACTTAGGTGGTACTTCACTCGCCCATGGATGGGCTAATAGATAAGCCAAGATCTTATTGTCATTATTTAAGTAAACAGAACAAGTATTGGGGGATGAAATCCACTTACTTTTAAGTACATTTATATCTTCAGGTAAAATATCGGTATAAGCCTCTTCTTGAATTTTTAGAATACTATTCCATGAATTTTCTGAAATTAAGCTAATAGACATAATTAATCTCCTGAGACATAACGCCCAAAGAACAGGCTAAGTAATGGTTGGCTAAAGTTGAGTAGCGAAACGTAGCCAGCCATTACGTGTCCTTGTTTATTTTATTGTTATTTTTTGATTAACTCATACGCTTAACTTCAGATGAAATCCTAACTCTAACAGGCGTTCTTTTAAGGTTTTTTTCAGATGGCGTATAGTGTTGTTTTGGCATTTTATCTAGCAGCTTTTGAGTCATCCAGCGATCAGGAATAGAGTTAATCAGCTCTTTACTTATTTCTGTGCCATTGGAGTCAATGATAATAAAATAAGACGCTTTTCCTGCCCCTTTAGGTAACCAGTCAGGACGACCAGATAACCTTATAACTTCGGCTGAGTCATGCATCCAATATTGATTTAACTCTGACGAGTCAATCTCTACGGTTTCCCCAATAAAAGTAGGTTCTTGCGTTGTAGTACATCCAAACAGTCCGATAGTAGAAACAAAAACTAATACTATTAGTTTATTCATAAAACCCTTCCTTGACTCATGATTAATTAAAAAACATAACAGTTCACTAGACACTAATCTCTATTTATGGAAAAAGAAACCGCTTGGATTTTCCAACCTTTGAGAGTTTGTACCAGTTGCCAACTTTCCGATCCCCAATTATCTTTTTTATGATTGTCATAGAATATGTAATCAAAATATACGGTGGCAATATTATTGTCAGAATGTATTTTTATATTACTAAACTCTTCTTTAGATGGGGTTTCTTTTGATATGATATATTCAATAAACTCTTCAGGTGTTGACACAAAGTGTCTTGTTGCCACGAAGTCTTTGTTATCTTCTTTGTTAATTTTCTCGATTAAAGCAGTACGAGTAACCATACTTTTTTCTGAAAAAACACCAACCCAAGAAACACCTTTTTCAATAAATAAACTTAAAAAGAGTTCTTTATCCTTATTTTTAATTGCTTCATCAAACGCTTTTATTACAACCTTGATGTCTCGCTCTTCAGAGGTACCTGCCAAGCAATAGTTAATACTGATCACATAAATAACAATGGCAAAGATGTATTTCATAAAATTTTCCTTAATAATAATGATTAAATATACATACTGATTTTTATTGACGGCTAACGCCTTGCTAAGCTGCTAAAATTGTTGCTTAAATTAGTGAAGAACGAGAAAAAGCTAACTATTTTTTGTCCGTTTAAGCAACTTGTTAGCAATTATTTAGATGCTATTAATTACATCTTGAACATGTTCATTTAGATAGCCTTTAAACTCATCGTATCTTTCCAAGTTTTTTACAATTTCAAATATTTTTTCATTTTCTGTTATCGCATCTACTGAAAGGCCCTGAATTGAAAGCTCTTTTACTGTCTCAGCAAAGTTTAAGTGAAGCTTCATTGCCTCATCAACACCATGAACGTTACTATAAGCCACACTCTTCCTGTTGCCAGGAACATATTTGGTGGCTTCGTTACCAAGCGATAAAATGAGTTTAAGTGTTTCTAAATGGGTTTTATAACCGCTTGTATTTGAGAATGCTATCCAATCATTTCTATATGAGTCACCTAAAAAGACAATATTGCTATTTTTAAGATAAATCGCAGAGTCCCCAGGGTTTCTCGCAGACGTATGTACTACGTCAATCACTTCAGTGCCAACGTCGATAGTAACCTGATCTTTATAGCTAATATCTATAAATTTATTTTCTATGTTATTTTGACCAACAATAATAGCTCCTTTTGACGCAAAATATTTATTGGCATGGTGATGATAATTATCAGGATCAATATTGATAACATATTTAATGTTACTACCAGTTAGGTTCTTAATTAGTTTTTCTATAGTTTGCGCATGGTCTAGCATCATAGATGAAATCAATACAACTCCGTCCTTCCCGACTACCACACCAAAATTAATCAATGTTTCGCCATAAGGCTGAGCTAAAATATAAACGTGTTCATTTAATTTATTTACATCAAATTCAATATTATCAATTTCAAGCGATTTACCTTCATAAGATATAAATAAAAAAACTAATATCAAAATAACTCTTTTTAACATAAATTTTACTCCTTAAATTAATTGATGATTGCTAACGCCCACATTAACGGGCTAAGTAATCGTTGGCTAAAACATTGAGGCACGAGCACGGCCAACTGTTGCGTGCCGCGTTAAACTGTTTGTTATATGCCGATTACTCTTTAGAATTTTCGTTTGGTACTACAAGTAAATCAACAAGAACCTTCTGAAATGTATACATACAACCACCAATTGAAAAAAGAATAATTAAGGTGGGTGATATCGGGGCACTAGCAAAGAAATAGTCGTTTATTACACTAATTAATACAATCAAAACCACAAGACTTATTATCGGCTTAACACTATGCTTATTAATAGATTTAGCTATATCTTTTTCAGTCATCAAACACTCCGTTTTTTTGGATAAATGCCTAAGTGTTTAGGCAATATAACGCCCAACTAATGGGCAAAAAATTGTTGGCTAAAATGTTGAGGAACGAAAACAGCAAACTGTTTTTTGTCCTTATTAATTAGCTTGTTATGTTTCACTTTCACTCAGTGTTTTTTTTAAATCTTCAGGAATACGCATAGGCTTCATTGGATTGACATTGGCCCCGCCCGTATTCCCTAAAGGAACCCAAATTCTAGAAAATATTACGGAAGCTACCATTCGCGTTATTTGGCCAAATACTTCCTTAATATTGTGTTTCTTTATTCCCACTTTTAACATCCACCAGTGGGATTTAGTATGGGGAATGATATATCTCTGACCAAGAATGTGAGCACGTTCAAGGTGATGAAAAGAATTATCAAACTCATTTAGCTTATAAAATCGAATAGCTTCACCCATTTCTAAATTGTACGCTGCTTTTAGTTTCGTGCGCATTGCATGCTCACTCTATTCCGATTGAAAGTATAATAATTATAAAGTGCTTCATACTACGCCTGCAAACATAACGCCAACAACAGGCGCCTGATTGTTTTTGCTATGTGCTTATATCTAAATGTATCGCCACTACAAACAATACACTCGCTATAGAGAATACAGTAACTGCTGGCTTTTTAGGTATTTGAATTTGACTGTTAGGAATACCTTGGGCAGCACCTATGCATAGACTAACAACAATAAAACTAAAGATTAACCATACCCCAAATGCAGCCAAAAACTCAGTGTAATTCGGCCAAAATTCTAAATACATACGAAACAATGCAATAGCACAAAATGCGATTGCGAACAGGATAAAAAACACTCCGAATATGCCGATTCTTCTCATAGGTTAATTACACATAACGCTTTTCTAAGAGGAAAAATAACTATAGGCTACAATCGCAAAGCGGTGGGCAACTGTTATTTTCCTTTTAAGCAACATGTTAGGTGAATATTACACTTTGCCTTTTTTACGGTCTATACACCCTAAATCTTTATCTGGTGATATAGCATCTCTAACACATTGTTTCAGCTCCGTAATTTCTGGAAAACGCTCCATCTCCTTACGTGACCAAATAATTTTACCGTTCGCTACGATTTCAAAAACACCACCCGTACCTGGAAGTAATGATAATTCATCTACTTCCTCTTCAAAAGTTGTTAGGATTTCTTGTGCCATCCAAGTAGAACGTAATAACCAACGACATTTGGAACAGTATTTAATTTCGATTTTATTCATAAGATTTATACCACCGCGAGAAATTCAACTAACGCCCACATTAAGGGGCTTTTTAATAGTTTGCTAAAATGTGTAGCGAAGCGAAACCGAGCAAACTGTAAAAAGTCCCGCTTTAATTGCTTGTTACGTTGTTCGAAAGAATGCCTATTTATTGAAACGAATGTTCTCTTAAATTTCCTCAATAAACCAAGCATCTAACATTCCACTGTCATTATACCCTTGCCGTGTAGGCCATAGTAATAGTGTTTTTTCATCCGTATGTGCAATATTTGGAAAAGTGTAGGTTAGCTTTTTAGTAGACTCTTCACCGTAGCCAATAGGCACAGCATTTGAAAAGTTTAGTAATTCGTTATCTGCATCCATTACAAAGGCTTCTGAACCCACCCATAGAAATTTATACACCCCATTATTAAAAGAAAAATCTAAGTACTGTTTTTTATTAGTATGATCAATCGTAATTTCATCGATATCTGACGTAGGTAGAATTTCTCTTCCACTACTGTCAGCATCTCCTTCTAATAGTTCCCCATTTGTAGTGACCTCTCGAGTATAAATTTTATAAGAACATTCGTGTTCATGACATTTGTAGTTTTTGCCTTCAATCCAAGCAACAGTAAAATTATTTCCATTAAAGACTACTTGGTGAAACCTAGGGTTCTCGCCTTCATCATCAGTTCTGATAGGAAAGGCAGTTTCGCGTAATGTTACTCCATTTATATCAATAATCTGACCATAAATTGGATTATGTACTTGATTGTATGGTTCGTCTTCGGGTAAACCAAATGTAACCAAAAATTGATTATCGCCAAAAGCTATTTCAGGGCGAAGACCATAAGTATTTATATCTGTAAAATACTCTTCAAGGTTGGTTGCTATATTAAATGGGGTTTCAACCTGCCCATCACTATGAATAAAAGTCCCATTTATAGTGAGGTTCTTATAACCATTATTACTCTTGGATTCGTCCCACACCACTAATACTCTGCTACCATCAAAAACTGACTTCGGGGAAGAAGCGTATCCGCTAGTATTACTTGATATAACAATAGGTTCACTACTTAAGACGTCTCCAATTGGAGATATTATTTTACTGACAACCCTATTGTAAGAACCAAGGTAGCTATCTACATAGGTAACTAAATAATTGTTACCATTAAAAACAGCAGATTCGCTTGAGAGTCTGCACCCTGGATTCGAGTGGATCGTATCTATAATAAACTCATCAGACATAGACCTGTCTTGATTAACAATTCGACCAACTATTTCGTCAAAGCCAAATTCGTCTGTACTTCTACAAGACACTGTCAAAAAGCTCCCCCCATCGGTAGCAATACCCGGTTTATTTGGTGTTTCTAACCTGCTACCGTGATCTAAGCCATTAAAGACTACTTGCCCTAACTCTATGCTATCCGCCATAAAACGAACAATATCAACATTTTTATCAAATTCATTTTTTTCTGCACTATAAATCAAGGCATAAACAAAACCATTAAACTCGAATGCTAATTGCATGAATCTAAAATCAATATCATTTACTTCAATAATATTTGCATCAAAAATCAGCTCAATACCGTCAAACCCAGCTATACTTTTCTGCTTACTTGATACTTCTTTATAGTTAATTATATCTTCATCATTTGATATGTCTTCTGAAGACTCTATTTTAATTAGCAGAACATTTTCCAAAAATTGATCAGTTGTATTTGTAGCTTTTTGGAAAAAAGCCATCAATATTTCAGAGTCCACTATACTTTCGTCTTTATTCCATTCTGTAGGAGCTGAGACTAATACCTTTTCGACCTCCTGAAAATGACGACTAAAATCAACCGTAGTGGGATCAATGATATTTGAAGTATTAACTATGGTAGGGTCATTACTTTCAGATGACGGACTTCCCCCCCCTCCGCATGATACAACAAGAAACATTATCAAAATTAAAAATAGCTTTCGGGTGTGATTTTGTATAAGTGAAATGTACTTATCCATGTATTTTTCCTAAAATTGACTTCTAAACTAAAAAACAACGTAACGCTTACATAAGCGGAAAATTATAGCCAACTATAATGTTTGAGGAACGAAAAACAGCCAACTGTAAATTTTCCGTTTGATGTTCTTGTTAGCTGCTTTTATTACTATTATTTAATTCACGTATTCCTATTAGCTTACCAAGGAATGTAGATAAACCTATTGTTTTTCGAATTCGTTCAGCCCAAAGACCACCAATAAAAAATCCAATAAAACCACACAAAGGTACTCTTAGGCTATATAAGTCACCAGCTTGCATACTAAGAAGAACACCGATGATAATTCCTATTAAAGTTGGTGAAGCTGCAACAGTTAACCAAAGTAATGACTGAGCAATAAATGCTGTAAATTTCATATGACATCCTTGAAGCTGCATAAACAGCTAACGCCCTCGTTAATGGGCAAATAATTGTTGGCTAAAATAAGCGACGTAGGAGCAAACAGCCAACTGTTATTTGTCCTGATTTAACAGCTTGTTATGTTGAACTTACCAACCCAACCTCGATAGCATATTGTTCATTACTAAAGATTGCCATAGCAGTATTCATTTGTTTGAAACCAAGTTTGTTATAAAAGCCTTCTCTGCCAGGGTTGGCGTATAAAATAACCTTTTTGTGACCCTCTGAAAGTTTTATTAACTTTGAAATAATCTGGCGTCCTAATCCGATACCCTGATACTCAGGATGAATAGCAACATCACAAATGTATGAGCAATCTATTCCATCAGCTAATGCTCGGCCTACGCCAACTAGTTTGGACTTATCAAAGATAAAACATTTAAACTTACTATTCGAGAAAACTACTTTCAGGTTTTCTGCTGGTTTTTCACCTAAAGGAGCAATTCTATATAACTCTGATAATTGCGCCCAATCAATACTGGATTGATTATATATCCATGATAAATTTTCCATACCTTCCTTGTTAAACAGCTTGTTAGGGTTACTTATATCTTACAGTTTTTATATGCGTCTTTTCCGTTAGGTGAATTCCTAACAACAAAGTCATGTTGAATAGTAGTTGCAACGGGTTGCCTATTGGAATTAGTTTCTGTTGGAATCCATTTCCATTTTTTGATAGCCCTTGCAGCCTGAATATCAAATACACCTTCAGGAAACGCTTTTATTATCGTTGGGTTTAACGCTTTACCTTTAGAGTCAATAACTAAAGAGAACTCAACACAACCCGATATTTTTTTCATGTTAGCCTGTTGAGGGTATTTTGGGATAATCTTTTTTTTAACCAGCCAGTAATCAAGCACTGCTTCTTTATTACCAATTAAATCTAAATACTCATTTGAAGTATTTAGATTTGTAGTTGAACAGGCGCTTAGGAGAAAAACTCCAATTACCAATAAAAGTGATACTTTCACGAACTCCCCTTGTACCCTAACGCCGCAATAAGCGGACAAAAATTGTTGGTTAAACTTGTTGAGGAACGAAACATAACCAACTGTTTTTGTTCCGTTTAAATACCTTGTTATGTTTTTTCTAGTTGGGAGCATATTTTGGGTGCCGCTGCATACAAGCATGTGTAATGAGATAACCCTTCCATTAACTCAAGGTTCGAGGAAGTGGGTATATTCTCTTTTATGTACTTAGCCATACTAGTAGGAGACCAATTGTCACTGGTACCATGCCATATGTGGGTTCTAACACTACATTTGTGAATTGACTCTTTCCATGGTGTTACATATTGTTTTATTTCTCTTATATAACCTTTAATATTTGTATTAAAGCAACGTAATAAAATTGGACTAATATAACCTTTAAAATCAGCAGTTTTGGATAGTGATTTATCTTCACCCGTAGCACTAGCAAATAACATTTTGAATAAAACGCTGGGAGCTACTTTTGCTAAAAAAGTTTGCCAATAAGATAATAGTGTGAAAATAGTTGGATGCTTCATTGCTATTGAAAATACCATTTTCCCTGCCATATCATTTAGAAAGTCCGCAGCGTCGAGTGGTGCAGCTGAAGATATGAGATGTAGCTGGCGAACAGTGCCTTCTAAATATAGGCTAGTTTCAATGGCTGCATGACAACCTATTGAAAAACCAATTATATCAACTTGCCCTCCATTAGCTTTATCAATAATAACCTTAGCTAAATATTTGTAGTAAGCCTTGTTTTGTAATGATGAATCAATTGTAAAGCGATCATAACAAATAATATTTAAATCGTGCTTTTTTGCGTGCTCGTCAAAGATAGATGCCTCATCAGGTGAGCCTGGTGCACCATGAAAATAAATAACGGTTTTACCGTCAAGATTACCATACTCTACGGATTTCAATTCATCCTCCAAAACATAACGCCCATTTAAGGGACTGATAATCGTTTGCTAAAATGTGTAGCGAAGCGAAACCGAGCGAACTGTTAGCAGTCCCGCTTTAAATTCTTGTTAGCTTACGGCAACACAAATCCTATTTTATTTGTTCTTTAACTTTATCGACAACTATTTCCACTGCACTAATTACCACTGTAGGTTTTTCAAATTGTATATAGTGCGATGTGTTATGTAACAACTTTAAATTACTATTAGATGACCATGATGCTTGGTCATTAAACATATAACAATCCTGCTCCATTACTGCCGGAACAATATCGCGATTCAAACCAGCATTGGCAAGTTGTTGATCCGACATATCTATGTAGTTAACAATATTACCAAGAACAAACATTGGCCTTTCGCCAAAGTTTCTTAATGAAGTAATTTGCTTTAACCCATTAGAATAATTTGAAATTTCCTGAGTTAGTGTGGCATCAGATAATGGTGAAAAAGCTTTTATCGCCTGTTGATGATACTTTGCTTGATTAGGAAAACTATAATTATCTAGCTTATTAATAAGACGAGTAAAACCCGTAATATTCATCACAGGTTTAAGTATTTGATTAACCTTATTGCTTACAGATAAAGTTAATGGCACTTCAATATCTTGAACTAAATCCATTTGTTCTGGGTGAGGTGAATCTACAAATACAATACCTGCAACTTTATCACCATAAAGCTCTGTAAACTTTGTGATGTATGGGCCGCCAAATGAATGACCGACCATAATATAGGGAGGTTTCTCATTAGATATTACTAGTGCTTTGTTCAAATCATTTGCAATAGCTTGCATAAGATTGTTGGTATGAGGTCTCGGGCTACTCCACATGATACCAGCCCGATCGTAAGCACATGTTCTCGTTTTTTTTGCTAATTGGTCATGGACGGCAGACCAACTTAACGAGCCAAAAGTATCCAGCCCTGATTCAAGTATGACAATCGGACTTCCTTCTCCTCGACAATCAACGTGTAACAAGCGAGAACCAATATCAATCAAAGAACCATTAGCTGAATATTTTTCTAATGTACTTGCTCGGGATATTTGTTCATAAGCTATACCTGAGCCAATAAGTGACAGTATAAATACAGCCACACTCAGTAATATTTTATTTTTTAATAACAACGACAAATACCTGAACTGAATTTAGTAAGCTAACGCCCAAATAACAGGCTAAGTAATAGTTGGCTAAAATAGCGAGGAACGAGCGCTAGCCACTGTTTAGCGTCCATTTGAGAAACTTGTTAGGCATTTTTTACACTTATTTTTGCCCAACTCTGAAAAGTACCAACTGAATATAGGATACCTATCGTTAAGCAAATACCAGAACTTACAAGCCAAAAAGTTAAACTGTTTTCAGGAAACATTGGCATGATTGCAACAAAAGCTACTCCACGTATTAGGTAGATTAGCGAAATAATAATTAAGCCAAGTTTAAGAAGAGGAAGTCTAAAAATAACTTTAGAGCCTGATAAACCATAGAGGGACCAAATAGATAAAATCAAAGCGATGATTGATGTAACAACTGTAGGGTACCAATGTCCGTCTTCAGCCATTCGAGCCATTTGCTCACCAGCACCAAAAAAACGATACCAGTCACCACCGAAAATAATACAACCTAAATGAGCTAGAGCAGCAATTGCACTTCCAATTGAGCCAATGATTAAAAATTTATTCTTACCTGAATCCACGAAACTTCCTTAAATGCCTAACGCCACATTAAGTGGCTTTTAATAGTTGGCTAAAATAAGCGACGAAGGAGCAAAAACCAACTGTTTTTTGTCCTTTTAAATTACTTGTTAGTGAGCATTTTTACAATATTGATTTTGGTACAATCTAAACTTATCTTGGTAGTTTAAGACTAACCATTTATTTAAATCTTTTGAGAGTGAGATCGCCACCTCACTGCCTAGTTTATTTATATCGTAAGTGCTTGCCGAGAAACAGACTTTATTTAGAATATTGTTTACTTTGAATTCATAGCCCATTTCATTCTTGTACACAGCTAATAAAAAGTCTTTCTTAATTTCAGGTAGCATATTTCTACCATCTTCTTGAAGCTTCTCAAAACCATTCTTTTTAGCGAATTCATCTAATGTAATTAGTAATTGCGTTTTGGTTAAGCCGTTTACCGAAAAATAAAAGTTATCAATTGGTGAGTGCACTTCGCGGCTACAAGAAGTAACCACCGAAAGAATACATAATATGATAATTAGACGCATAATCCCTTGCTCACTAACGCCAAGCTAAGCGGAGCGCGAGCCAACTGTAATTTTTCCGTTTAAGCGCCTTGTTAGGCATTTTTTGTTACCAATACTCTTTAATTAATGAAATCTTACCATCAGTAAAACCAAACAAAGCAAAATAAGGAGTCCCTGGCTTCCAAGAACCATCTTTTTGTATGATCCCATATGAATATTCAATAGCAGCGTGATCTTTACCAAAAATAGAGTTTAAAATCCTAGCTTCGTTTTCTTTACTATCTTGATAAGAGCCTTTCTTTAACTGACGAAGGAAAGCTTCTCGCCAAGTCTTTTTATTAAAATTGGCTCCATACTCTGTATGCACATATTTCACTTCTTCGTGAGTTAATGATAAGAAATTATCTATGTCTTCGACATTAGAGCCGATACGAAAGATTTTATCTATTGCATTAAAGTAAGATTGGACTTGTTCTAATTGACAGTCTGAATCACATTGGGAAGCGAAACTTTGTATTGAAAGAAGAAGCAATATAACAGCTATCCCTATTTTATATGTTGAGCTCATTTATACTCCATTATTTGATAGTTTAGTGAATGCCTAACGCCACATTAAGTGGCTTTTAATAGTTGGCTAAAATTGCTGAACGGAGTGAAAACAGCCAACTGTTAAAAGTCCGTTTGAATGCCTTGTTAGAGTTACAACTCTCCAACAAGAACTTTAATAAAAACAGTAACAAAACACCAGAGTAAAAGTAAAAACCAACCAAGCAATTTAATGGAACGGTACTTATTTTGACATAAAAGTAAAAAAGGTGTGAAAACTATAATGAGATAAATGACAGCTATAAATTTAAACTCTGTTCTCTGAATGAGTAAGAAAGGAAACAGTTTGTAGCAGACTATAGAAGTAACAACGAAAGCTATTACTTTTACGAATTTGCTAGCTAGCTTTTCCCTGCCATCCGTTTTATGCATACCCCAACTATTCCATGGTAACTCTAACTATTAAGCATTTATCTCTTGTTGAAGCATGAGAGATAAATCTCCTGTTGGACTGAGCCGCTAGGCACAGTCTATATGGTTTTTGTTTATTGAGTTATTTCAGTAGTAGGAAGGTGATTATCCA
>Ga0209291_1002418_pt1 | contig 15097 bp, 16 predicted proteins | sample GOMGulsemesocosm_FD_184633 | JGI IMG/M metagenome (GOLD analysis project Ga0209291, IMG submission 184633) | Methane-oxidizing microbial communities from mesocosms in the Gulf of Mexico - GOM9B Gulf of Mexico (SPAdes) (version 2) | ecosystem: Environmental > Aquatic > Marine > Cold seeps...
TTTTTATTACGCTCAACCTGCGCTGGACTGATCATGGTACTGTCTTGATTTTGTAAAGACAAGCCAAGATCAACCCGCGAACTACAGATAATAGTGAGTGCCTGCTTGTCATCGTTGTTATCAATGGATCTTATGGTCGCCTCACTATAACTAGGATAACGGTGTCCCGATTTTATAGCCGCTGCATGTTCGGTTACAATGTCACTGCCATTTTGCCAGTAGGCTGCGGCGCTAATGCCACTGCGACCACGATCTGTTAACGCTTTTAGAACAAACATACGGTTATGGCAATTGTGAACAGTGACGGTGGCAATACCACTTTCTAGTGCTTTGGCGTGCGCCAAATCCACTGCCGAGGCGATACAATTTAATGCACTGCGCCCGTGGGCATCAATGGTGGCAGAGGTGGTGTCTTCATAAATAACATTGCTGAGTGATTTATGTAAATCTTCCCCCACAAAGGGAAGGGTATTTTTAAGTTCACCAAGGCCATTTAAGCCGTGTTTTTCTAACCAAAGCACCATGTTGGCGGCATCTTCGTAGTTGCCTACAAAATATCCACTGGCTTCAAAACATCGTCTCAGTGCGGCTTTTAGTTCATTCATCGATATATTCAAAACATTCCCCTTAAAGGCGTGGTGTTAATGGCATGAACCAATTATCACTAAAAGTATTGCCAATATCTTCAAGTAGAGGCGCTCCTTGAAACATGGTGTTGCGCACCCAAAGTTTTGATCTTGGATCAAATTTACTCACCCCAAAAAAGGCGAGCTTACAGCGTAATAAATGCATGGGTAACACGTTTTGATCGAGTAAGTTTGCCTGAATATCGCCATAGGTCGACTTATTCATGCACTGAATGCGCCGAACAATGCCGCGAACTTTAGGGTAAGCCACCAAAAAACGCGCCGTAGTATGTGCTGGGTTTGCCAGGGCATACTCACCTAATTGGTCATAACATTTACGAGCGGCGTAACCTACACCTAACGCCATTTGCTTCTTTTTACCTTCAATATCTGAAACGCTGCCAAGACGTGGTTCCATTTTTTCCTCAGAGCGATACCAATAAGTTTCCTTGGCGCCTTTGGCATTGAAATCAATGGCTAAAGCCCACTTATACCGTTGCTCAATGATGTGTTTTAATGAACTTGCAGGCATCAGGGGATCTAAATCTAAAAACTCATCACAACAATGAAAGTCTTCAAGCTCATCCACCAATTCTGGATACAGCTCTAACATGACCGAGACCAACATTTCTTGACCTTGCAATGAGCAATGCTGCTCACTAAAAGCGATGATGGCGTTCCATGATTCTAAGTTATCACGTGAAAATTGAATCAGATTATCTAAATCATTCACCACCTTATGATTGTTGATGGTTTGCCATTCATCTTCAGTGATGGTTTCTTTGGTATGGGCTAAACAGCGGTCTAATAAGACTAATAATTGCGATAAAATTCGCTCATCAATGGCACCTAACGTACGAATACGGGCCAATGCTAATTCGCGCATTTCAACCCAGCGACTAATTAGTTGAGGATGATTGACTAGGTAGGGGGCCATACCTAAACCTGTTGAGTTACCAATGCCAATGTAGCGTTTTATCTCATAATTTAATGGTGTAAATGACTGTGGGGCGCGCATTTTTGCGATATGTTCAACCTGTAACAAGCTGAAGTTTCTCAGCATCATGCACACAAACATTTCGCCAGCAAATGGACGTGCAAAATCTTTATGTTTGCTATGCACTTTTTCCCAGTCTGCCATGCCTAATTTGCCACTGCCATACACCGCTGTGGTGCGATAGAGATAACCAACTTTTGATATTTTATCTATGTCTGGCTGATTTCCTTGGGACAATACATCGATAACATAGTTAAAATTGCGGGCACTGCGGTTAGCGCGAGATAACACAAACACGCGCGAGTCGACTCGTCCGGCTTCTTGTTTTGGCACGTTTAGACGTAATTGTTCGATGTATTGATGATCAACTTCGCCTTCAACAAGCGCCATAGTGAGATCCCACTTAGTCGCTATAACGCGGTCATTTCGCTCGTCATCGGAGATATAGGTGGAAAAAATAACGAAGCTGAACGTAGCGTTGGCTGCTTCAATCTTATAAACCACGGTGCCAAAGCCATCGTTGTCGAGATCAAATACGGAAGGTGAAATTTTCCAACGTTCTTTAAAAACACGGCGTACTAGGGTACGCATAAAACTGAGGCGACTTTGATGAAATGATCCGAGTCGTTCCAAATCCATAACCTGACTTTCAGGTCGCAGTGGCAATGAATTGTCACCGCTTAATGAGCTTTGGATCGCTGCGTATGTTGTCATTTTGTTGATCCTTGTTGCTAGTCAAATCTTAATGCCTGAATTAGCGTTGGGAGATATGTTTAACTCGAATAATTATTCACATATTTACCATGGGCCACTAACCTTAGCGCCTGCACCGCTTGTTTAAAGAACAAAATGCGGTGCTTTGTGGGGCAATATAGTTGGTCAAAATGGCCTATGGTTACAAGTTAAAAACGTTGATTACATGATAAGTAAAACTTATTAACTATTTATATCTTATTGTTATTTAGTTGTTTTATTCGTTTGTTTGTTCCGTGTTTTTTAAAATATAATCATGTAAAGCTTGCGCCGAAGGGCTCATTGACTTGTTTTCAAGATAAACCATACCGATATCACGTATCACCAGCGGGTTGCTTAAGGCAATAAAGCGCAGATTCTTATTGTCTTGGGGAAAGGCAAATCTTGGTAACGTGGATATGCCAACACCAGCTTCCAACATAGCGATTAACGACAGCATGTTAGAGATATAAAACTGGGAATCTTTCATCAAGGGTGCAGCTTCGGTATCGGCCAACAAACGTGTGGTGCCATTACTAATCAGACGATATTGGCGGAGCTCTTTCCAATCTAATGATGTGGCGTTGGCTAGTGGGTGGTCAACATGACAAACAACACCAATATGATCTTGCCAAATGGGCGTAAACACTAATTCTTTGTATTCTTGTGCATCAGGCAAACTGGCAATACCTAAATCGACTTGTTGTTTGATGACCTTGCGCAGCACTGCTTGAGAATTATCATCGTAAAAACTGATGTGTAAGTCTGGGCTGTCTGCCACAAAATTTGAAATAATTTCAGGTAAGATGCGGCACGCAATTGACGGCACAGACGCTAATCTTAAATGACCTGCTTTATGTTCACGCATCAACGTCATATCTTGGGCAATACTATCGTGGTGGGCAATTAATTCTTTGGCATGGGGCAAAAAGTGTTTTCCGAACGGCGTTAATTCCGTCATTGTTGTTTTAGCATTTCGCTTTTCGAATACGGCGCTGCCCAGTTTGTTTTCCAAATCTCGAATGGATAATGAGATGGCAGGTTGTGTGCGACAAGCCTTCTCTGCGGCGTTATGAAAGCCTTTTAATTCAGAAACCCACACGAAATGTCGCAGTTGAGCAATTTTAAATTCAGGTAGCATGATAAGCATTCCTTATCGATAGATATTAATTATTAATTTTTATTATTAAATCATGCTTCCTATAATGATTCCAATTATTTTATGGAGGTATCTATGTCAGAGTCAGTTTTTCGTAATTACATCGCAGGTGAATGGGTTGAAGGCGTAACTTCAATAGAAAATATTAGTCCAGCCGATTTAAGCGACACCATTGGGCATTATGCTCAAGCCGATGAAGCACAAACGCTAGCCGCAATCGATGCGGCAAAAATTGGACAAAAAGAATGGCAAAAAAGCGGCTTAGAACAGCGCTACAGCATATTAATGGCTATTGGTGATGAGCTTATTGCTCGAAAAGATGAGTTAGGTAAATTATTAGCCCGTGAAGAAGGAAAAACATTAGCCGAGGGCGCTGGTGAGACTTATCGTTCTGGTCAATTCTTCCATTATTATGCGGCAGAAGTGCTGCGTCAAATGGGCGAAACGGCTGATTCTGTACGCCCTGGCGTCGAAATTCAAACGCACCGTGAACCTGTTGGTGTGGTTGGAATCATCACACCTTGGAATTTCCCGACAGCAACAGGCGCTTGGAAAATTGCTCCAGCGCTGGCTTACGGTAATGCCGTTGTGTTCAAACCCGCTAATCAAGTACCTGCAAGTGCATGGGCACTGACCGAGATTATTTCTCGCCAAGGTTTACCCGCTGGCACGTTCAATCTTGTAATGGGCCCTGGTGCTAAAGTGGGTGATGTATTAATCAACTCTAAAAAGATTAACGCATTAACGTTCACGGGTTCTCTTGAAACTGGGCGTAAGGTGGCAGCAGCAACGGCTGTTAACCTCGTTAAATGTCAACTTGAGATGGGCAGTAAAAATGCACTGGTTGTATTAGATGATGCTGACCTTGATAACGCCGTTGAGTGCGCCGTTGGCGGAGCGTTCTTTGGTACGGGTCAAAAATGTACAGCTTCTTCTCGTTTAATCGTCACCGAAGGTATTCATGATCGTTTTGTTGCCGCCGTTATTGCGCGCATGAAAACGCTGGTTGTGGGACATCCACTTAAAGAAGGTGTTCATATTGGCGCTGTCGCTGATGCGCGCCAAATGGCTCAAAATTTACGTTACCTTGATATTGCCAAAAACGAAGGCGCTACATTGGCCATCGGCGGTGAAGTGATTAACGAAGACACTGAAGGTTATTACTTACAACCAGCGTTATTCATTAACACGACTAATGAGATGACTATCAATCGTGATGAAGCATTCGCGCCTATCGCTTGTGTGATTAAAGTTAAAGACTTTGAAGAGGCAGTAACCACGCTCAACGATACAAATTATGGCTTAACTGGCGGCATTTGTACTCAATCACTTAAATATGCCCATGAATTTAAACGCCGTGCAGAAACGGGTTGTGTAATGATCAACTTGCCAACGGCTGGCACTGATTATCATGTGCCATTTGGTGGTCGTAAAGAATCTAGCTTTGGCCCAAGAGAACAGGGTGCACACGCTAAAGAATTCTACACAATCGTTAAAACAACTTATATGCGTTCTTAATAGGAGCCTGATTATGCACAACGACCTTATCGTCATTGATGGCTTGCAATATTCAAATTGGAATAGAGCTATTTTTGAGCAATTAAACCAGGGTGGCGTCACCATGGTTCACGTAACTATTGTTTATCATGAGCAAATACGTGAAACATTATTGCGCATTAGTGAGTGGAACCGTCATTTTGAAATGAACAGCGATCTGATCATGCCAGTGAAATGTGCTGATGATATTCGTCTAGCAAAATCAGTAGGTAAGGTTGGCATCATGTTTGGTGCGCAAAACTGTTCACCGATTGAGGATGATATTGGCATGGTGTCGGTCATGCGCGAATTAAACATGATGATTATGCAATTGACCTATAACAACCAAAGTTTATTAGCGACGGGTTGTTATGAGTCGGTTGACAGTGGCGTAACACGTTTTGGTCGTCAGGTTATTGGTGAAATGAACCGCGTGGGTATGGTCGTCGACATGAGCCATAGTGCAGAGCGCAGTACCTTGGAAGCCATTGAAATATCGCAGCGTCCTATCGTTATTTCACACGCTAATCCTATTAGTTTCCACGATGCTAAACGTAATAAATCAGACACGGTGCTTAAAGCATTAGGAAACTCAGGGGGCTTGTTAGGTTTTAGCTTGTATCCGTTTCATTTGAAAAATGGACCTGACTGCACGCTTAGTGATTTTTGCACCATGGTGGCCGACACCGCTGATTTAATGGGGATAGACCACATCGGCATTGGCACTGATTTATGTCAAAACCAGCCCGTATCAATCTTAGAATGGATGCGCAATGGTCGTTGGTCTAAAGAAATGGATTATGGCGAAGGGTCTAAATCTAATGCCGATTGGCCACGTCCGTTATCGTGGTTCAAAGACAGCACAGATTTCCCTAACATTACCCAAGGCCTGTTGAATCATGGCTTTAATGAGCAAGATATCGCTAAAGTGATGGGGCAAAACTGGCTAACCTTTTTGGATCAAGCACTTGTTTCACAAAAGTAACCAAGCTTACTACTTAGTCGCTTATTAATGTAAGCGGCTGGGTTTAGGGATTGAACACAACGCAGTAGATGGTGTTTTAAGCCGCCATAAAGCTGCATATTGATTGACTATGGGCTTATATCCAAGCAACTTGTCTTTATTTTGGGCAGGGTGTTTAGCTATAAAACCAAAACGACAATAACAAAAATAATAATAACCCTATAGGAGTTATGTATGTCTAGTAATACCGTAGAAGCCACACCTAATCCAGGTGATGGTAAGCAAAAAAGAAACATGTTTTATAATGTAGATATTCCTGTGCTGCTGGTAAGTGGTGGCGCATTAATACTCTTTGTCATATTGGCGCTCTATGACATCAAAATGATGTCAAGTTGGGTCACCACGGCATTTTCCTTCTCAACCAAGATATTTGGGGCTTATTGGCAAGTCTTATTGCTGCTGACCTTTGTTATTGGTTTGTACTTGTCGATTGGACGTACAGGTTCAGTAATTTTAGGTGGCATAAAGTCCCCTGAAATGTCCACGTTTAAGTGGATCTGTATCATTATGTGTACCTTGTTAGCTGGTGGTGGTGTTTTTTGGGCGGCGGCAGAGCCGATGGCTCATTTCACTTCTCCGCCTCCACATTTTGGCGGCGAAACAGGCACCAAAGAAGCGGCGTATAATGCATTATCGCAAAGTTTCATGCACTGGGGATTTTTGGCTTGGGCTATCTTAGGTAGCTTAACGGGTATTGTCTTTATGTACCTGCATTATGAAAAAGGTTTACCGCTTAAGCCCCGCACCTTACTTTATCCGGTCTTTGGTGACAAAGTGATGAAGGGCGCCTTTGGTACGATAATTGATTCATGTTGTGTCTTAGCCGTAGTAGCTGGCACCGTTGGTCCCATTGGTTTCTTAGGGTTACAAGTTAGCTTTGGTCTTGAAAAACTCTTTGGCATTCCTGATACCTATATCACTCAGGTCACTATTTTAGTTGGTCTCATTGCTATCTATACATTGTCTGCGATTTCGGGTGTGACTAAAGGTATTCAAATACTGAGTCGTTTCAACGTTATATTAGCCGTGTTCTTAATGGCATTTATTCTGTTTTTTGGACCAACAGCCTTCATCATCGATAGCTACTTGCATTCGTTTGGTTCATACATCGATAACTTTATTCCCATGGCAACATTTCGCGCTGATCCGGGTTGGTTAGATTGGTGGACTGTGTTCTTTTGGGGATGGTTTTTAGGCTACGGCCCATTAATGGCTATGTTCGTTGCCCGTATTTCACGTGGCCGTACAATTCGTCAAATGGTGTTATTAATCTCTGTTGTGGCACCTGTTATTACGTGTTTTTGGTTCACCATCGTAGGCGGTTCAGGTTTGTTTTTTGAACTACAAACGCCAGGTGTGATCTCTGGTCCTTTCACAGGGTTTAATTTACCAGCGGCGTTGTTAGCAATTACCGAACAGTTACCATTGGGGTACATCATTTCCATCTTATTCCTAATATTGACCACCATTTTTGTAGCCACTACAGGTGATTCAATGACGTATTCAGTATCGATGGTAATGACGGGTGATGATAATCCACAACCGGCTATTAGAATTTTCTGGGGCTTAATGATGGGTGTAACAGCTGCACTGCTTATCTCTATTGGTGATGGTGGTATTTCAGCACTACAGTCCTTCATTGTTGTTACGGCGGTTCCGGTGTCCTTAATCTTGCTGCCCTCATTATGGACCGCGCCGCAGATTGCTAAAAAAATGGCCATTGAACAAGGTTTATAACCTAAGTATTAAGTGTTTAGCAGTACGCTCTTGGCGCTAAGCACTTAATTCATCAAATTTTATTCGTTAATTAAGTAGAAGATAATCATGAAAACTCCAGTAAAAACACAACTGTTTGCCTCAAAAGCGCCACTTGAGTGGGCTGTTATAGCTAATGGCACTCTGTCAACAGCTCAAATTCCTATTGATCAAGCAGGTAATGTGGTTGAGGGCGGCATTGAAGCACAAGCACGTCAAACGATGGAAAATTTCAAACATACCATTGAAGCCGCACAATTGACCATGGACGATGTAACACAGGTACTTATTTATGTGACAGACCGTTCTCAACTACCGGTTTTTAATAAGGTATACGCGGAGTATTTCCAAGCGCCTTACCCAAATAGAGCGGCAATGATCGTGGCAGGTCTTGCGCGTGAAGAAATGCTGTGTGAAGTCGTTGCTTATGCGGCTGTCCCTTAACTAAGTGATGAACAGGCACAAGGTTGTATATAGAAAGTAATTAATGAATGTTTGTATTGTACCTCTCTCATCAATATTGACCATTAGTCACTTATAGTAAAGTCAGCGTTATGCTGGCTTTTTTGCCTTAAAAATTAATGTTCTTGTCATTTACCTTTGCAGGAGTTCGTGATGCGCCAGTTAATTCATTCTCTCATTCCACTTTTTGTAAGTTGCTTTATTTTATTGCTAGGCAATGGTCTCATTAATGTATTAATCCCTGTAAGAATGGGACTGGAAGGTACATCAGCCGACACCATCGGATTGGTTCTATCACTCTATTTCGTTGGCTTATTGTTGGGCGCGTTATATAGCATTAAGCTCGTTAAACGTGCGGGGCATGTACGAATGTTTGCTGGGTGCGTGGCGCTTGGTGCAATTAGTATTTTGGCCTGTACTTTTTCACCCGACACAATTACCTATGGTGTGATGCGGATTATTTTGGGGTTTTGTAATGCTTGTGCCTTTACGGCGATGGAAAGCTGGTTAAGTGGTAGTTCGACAAAACAGACGAGGGGCAAGGTCTTAGCCATGTATAATGCCGTGGTATTGTCGGGATTATTTGGCGGACAGTTCTTTATGAATGTAACCACAGCACTTGATAGCACCTTGTTCGTGCTCGCTGGTATGCTATTTTGCGGCGCCTTAATTCCCATTGTATTAAGTCGGCACCCCGGACCTGTTGTCGATAATGTGCAAATCATGTCCATTAAGACAATATTTAAACGCTCTCCTTTAGGGATCATTTGCTGCTTGGTGTCAGGCGTCATCTATTCTGCGTTATTTAGTTTGCTGCCTGTTTTTGCTAAAGCTTATGCTATTACAGATTTCTCATTATCACTGTATATGGGGGCCGCGATATTTGGCGCCTTTATTTTACAGTTTCCAGTAGGGTATTTATCGGACAAATTCGACCGCAGAACTGTGTTATTAATCTTATTAGTGGTGTCAGGCTGCGCCGACTTTTTCGTCATACTATTTGCGTCTAATCAATCTATTGTTTTGTTGTATGTTGCCACGGGACTAACGTCTGGCATTATCGCCTGTACATACCCGATGAGTATTTCTGAAACATTCGATAAATTAAAACAACACGAAATGGTGTCAGCGATGGGGTGTTTGATACTGGCTTTTGCCATTGGCGGCATTGTTGGGCCCTACACGACATCGCTGTTAATGACGGGATTTGGCCACAACATGTTGTTTTACTTTATCGCGCTAATTCAGGGTGGTTTGGCGGTATTTGTGATGATAAGAATGAGGGCTCGCCCAGCGTTGCCTGTGGAAGAGCAAGAGCAGTTTGTGATGCAAGGTACGGCTATATCGAGTGTTAGCGAGCTCGATCCCCGTACTTAAACCAATCAATTGGTATTAAACAGGCAACTTGAAACACATAGCCCCTAAAACGGCCAGAACCTGATGATAATTAACACACTGGCAATCAGTGAAATAGTGTTGATAACGGGCTTTAAAAATCCACTTTTGAAGTGCTTATCAACCAAGATAGAAATGATAAAACCGATAATTACAGCAGGTAACATGGAAAGAGTAATGGTTAATTGATGCCAAGAGAATTGACCAAAGCAAACTAAAATAATTAATGAAATTGCCGTAGCAATCAAAAAAAACAAACTGAGCTGCGCGCGGACTGTTGCCATTGGGCTGTGTTGAAAAACAATGGCGATTGGCGGACCGCCAATGGAAGTTATTGTGCCAAATAAACCTGAAATAAACCCACCAATCGTTAGGTTTTTAGTTGAGTAATCAACAGATACTTTACAATAACTTAAGCCTATAAAACTTATCATCAACAGTGCGAAAATGATAGATATCAGGTCGATGGCTAAATAGGGTAATAACAAAACCGCCAACACTGACCCTATTGTTCTTGCCGTTAACGCGCTAGCAATGGGCTTTAAATCACATTGATGGCGATAACGAAAGGTGTTGAGCAAAGATAATACAAAGCCTAATGCGATAACGGGTCCAGGAAGATAAGATGGATCGATGAGTACTAAGATAGGCGCCGCTAAAATCCCCATCCCAAACCCTGAAAGGCTTTGTAACAAAGCGCCGAGCACTACCACAAAAGAGCCAATAAACTCGGGCGTTAAATATTCCAAGAAAGAACCATTAATAGATGACATAAGTCAAATTATACCCGAGATTTAATGCCGAATGACGGGGTATTGATAAAAAAAACTTACCTTGAGATAAAGCTTTCTTATGGCGTTGTATGCACTGTTGTTAAATAAATATTACACCTTGTTATCATAAGGTTAGGGCGTAACTTGTGGGCCGCATAAGATTGACTTATGGCTTGATTAACTTAATTCATTTCACGTTTACTTCGTCACTCACTACTATCTCTAAAGCAAAAGAGCATTACACAATAATAAGAACCTAAGCGTTAGCGAATGAACAACGATTGCATCAAACAATTTAACGTGTTTATTCCTATCACATCAATTTACGTGGAGAAGCGACATCATGAAGTTACGTACTAGCCTTGCCTTATTGGCAGTCTTGACAGCACCAACGATTGCACATGCAAATAATGATTTGTTTAATTGGTATGGAAGTATCCGTGTTCAATTACAAGATACCAACAAAGATAATATTGAATATAAGGATAATTATTCTCGAATTGGTGCCTATGGCAGCAAGGAAATTGCTGATGGCATTAAAGCTACTTATAACTTCGAATTTCGCTTATTCACCGACGATGGGTCTTTTGCTGGCAACGATAATCGCGCAAGATTAGCCAATATAGGGTTGGAAGGGGATTTTGGTTCAGTATTAATTGGTAAGCAATATTCCCCTGCATGGAATTTTACTGACAATGCCGTTGATGTCTTTTCTGATATTGATGAATCAGCAGGTTGTACTAACGAAGCCTCTGGTGTTATTTGTCATACTCACCGTTACGGCTTATACGCTAAAGATGCCTCTGGAAAAGGCCATTACATTGAATATTTAAGACCCGATCGCGCTATTACTTATGTAACGCCTGACATGAAGGGATTTCAAGCAGCCTTCATGGCGATAACTAATAATGGTGATGTTAAGTCTGACGCCGCAGGAAAAGATGCAGAAGCTATTGTTGGTTATAATCTTGCGGCAAAATATAAAATGGGTGACATTACCGTTTCAGGCTCTCGGGTAGATCTCACGGGTATGGTTGGTGATAACAGCGTTGATTCTTTTCAGGTGGCCTATAACCATGACAAATTGAGCTTAGCGGCGCGTTATCAAGACTCTAATGATTTACGATTTTATGACGGCTTGGCTGCTGGTGGCGAAACAGTCAATGAAAAAATTGCTGAAGTTTATGCGGGTTATAAAGTTGGAAATATGCAATATCAAGTCACCTATGCTGATATTTCAATGGATTCACCTAGTGGCCTAACAGTGGATACAAGCCAAATGATTTTTGATGTTATATATAAACATAAAGCCGGTACGTTTTACGCAGAATACAGTGCATGGGGCGATGAAGCGGAAGAAGTCTACAAAGCTGCAGATAAAATACTTATTGGCTACAGATTTGATTTCTAGTTATTTATCTAAATAGCTGTGAGCGATTTAAGACCATGAGGCAATTATTTTGGCTCATGATTTTTTGCGTTAAGAGATAAAGTCACTCTTAATTGCTTGCCATTGCTGTGGTGTATTGGCGTTGCTGAGAATAGTTGATTGGGGTGGTGTGATGGTATGACAGCCAATTAATTTAAGCAGATGCCTAAAAGAAGGACCTTTGTTATATTTTACAAACCTGTCGCTTGAAAATTCGTTAGTTAGAAAATCAATTAACTGATCTGTAATAGGCAGATAAATAGGCAGACTATGTGCGTCGAAACAACAGGCGCTGTTATGCTGTATGCCTTGTGATAGCACTAAACTGAGGGTTTGAGTATCTAATAAAGGCATGTCTACGGGAATGACTAAAACTGCGCTGATTTTTTGAGATGAATTATCACGGCTTTTAGCGTCAATGACACTTAAAATCCCAGAAAGTGGACCACCTCGTTTGTAAATATCATAAATTTGACCGGGTGCATTGCCCGAAACAACCACATCATCAAGTCCAACAGATTTGAGTAAGTTAATTCCCCGCTGCAGGTTACTGACCTTATTAATGCACAGCGTTGATTTATCAACTTTCATCCGGCTCGATTGGCCGCCAGCTAATACGATGCCAATGACATTAGTCGTTTTAGAGTCAACAACATCGTCGTCCTGACAATTGTTGGCTGTCATTATTGATGAGGCTTTATTTGTTAAACGTGACATAAGTAATAGGGTGCTAAATACATTTAGCTGGTTTTGGTAAACCTGCAATGCGTGTGGCCTGTTTAGCTGGCCCCTTTGGGAATAAACGATAGAGGTGACGGCTGTTGCCTTTTTCAGGGCCAAACTCTTTAGCCACGGCTTTAACTAACATACGCACGGCTGGGCTCGTATTAAACTCAAGATAAAACTGGCGAATAAAACGCACGACTTGCCAATGTTCTTCACTCATCGAAATATCTTCAAGACTTGCAATATGCACAGCAATCTCGTCATCCCAGTCGGCTAAATTTAGAAGGTAATCGTGTTTGTCGACGGCGTAATCTTTGCCGTTAAAGTGAATGCCTGAACTCATATAAAAAACTTACCAATTAACAATAGGCTGATGATTGGCGGTGAGTTTAACAAACTCCGTGATATCAATCATCTGGATTCTTTCATTGTTGTGAGCATTAAGGCCTCGGGCAGCGACATCGCTTGATAACGCATATACATTATTAAACAGGCTCCAGTCGTTAACTTGGGTAATAGCGATAACGCCATCCTGAGTTAACAATAAATCGGCGCCAGTTGAAGCACTCGGCAACGGCTTTAAAAAGGGGCTTTTGGTGGCAATAATTAACATATTAAAAACTTAATGCTTGGTTGTAGTTATTTAATGTCGTGAACCACTGGGCATCGTCAATGATATTGACTTCGATGGTCAGTTGTTCACGGGTGATGTGGCGCTTGAGCAGAGATTGCTTAGACACAAACACCTCTTCAATATCGTATAGCTCTAATAAGCCATAGGTTTTAGTCACATCTTTATTGCCGGTTAACGCCGCATCCGTACTTTTTAGTAACTGAAAAACGCCATCGCCTTCGAAAAACAAACCTACAGGGCGATCGTAACTGGCATTGGCCAGCAACATATCTAAAGATTCACGGTAATTACACTGACCATAAGGGGCGCTTGAATTGATAATAGCCAAACTTTTCATCATTAATTCCTAAAATTGAACCAAACGATCACAGCCAGCGGATGCAGTGACAAACTCACCCAAACCACCTAAAGTAAAGCCATCGGCTAAATTTATGCTGGTGAGGTGTTGCTCCTTCGCCACTGTTTCGTCAACAACGCCGCGGCGTAGTGAGGCAGATATGCAGCTAATAAGAGGTATATTATGCGCTGCTGAAAATGCTTGCCACAACGCTGTCACATCTGTTTCGTCACTGGCAGGGGAGACTAAGCTGTTAGTGACACTAATGCCCTGATAGAAGAATACTTGAGTTACGGTGTGTTGCTGATTTATTAATTCTTGTGCAAAGACATAGGCACTATGTGCCCCTTGGCTTGTTACTTCGCTATTAATAACCAACACATAATTGAGTGACATAAGATTCCAAACGTAGATTACAGACATAAAAAAGCCCCGCGAGGCGAGGCTATTATATTGGAATTTCTAACGAACTACATCTTAATCGTCGTTACCAAAACCAATAAGTGCCAATAAATGGATGAACAAGTTGTAAATGTTCAAGTATAAAGACACTGTAGCGCGAATATAGTTTGTTTCGCCGCCGTTAATGATGCGAGACGTATCAAACAAGATAAAGCCAGACATGATCATTACAACCGCTGCACTGATAGCAAGGCTAAGGGCAGGAATAGCGAAGAAGATGTTTGCAATCATTGCAACGATAACAACCAACATACCGATAGACAAGAAGCCGCCCATGTATGAGAAGTCTTTCTTAGTTGTTAATGCATAAGCTGACAGGCCAAAGAAGATTAATGCGGTGCCACCTAGGGCTTGCATAATGATCTCGCCGCCATTAGACATAGCTAAGTAACGGTTTAAGATTGGACCTAATGCCATTCCCATACAGCCAGTGAAGATAAATGCCCACATTAAGCCTTGCGCAGTATCAGCTTTTTTGTGAACAACAAACAAACTAATTAAACCACCGATTAAGAAACCAAAGTAACCAATAGTGCCTAATTGCATTTGTGTGCTGATAAAAGCGGCAACAGCACTAAAAGCTAATGTCATGGCCAGTAAAGAATAAGTATTTCTCAATACCTTATTGGTAGCTAGTGCAGACTCATTTGCTGCGCTATAAGTAGTACGGTTTTCCATAAGAACTCCATTGATTAAAAATATTAATGATTAATTGCCCTGACTATATCACAACTTTTCCAATGTCATAATATGACATAGCCACTTTGTAAGTAGTTGACCGTAAAAACAGCAAATAGTTTATATTTTTTAAATATTAACGAAATATACTTGCAATGAAATCTCGTTTCTATATTATACACCGCGCTGGAGAGATGGCAGAGTGGTCGAATGCACTGGTCTTGAAAACCAGCAACGGTTTATCCCGTTCTAGGGTTCAAATCCCTATCTCTCCGCCATTATTAAGAAAAGCCGCTAATCGAAAGATTAGCGGCTTTTTGCTTTTTAAAATCGGGTCAGAACAAATTAAACTCTAGTAATAAACGCAGGGGA
>Ga0209291_1002419_pt1 | contig 15096 bp, 20 predicted proteins | sample GOMGulsemesocosm_FD_184633 | JGI IMG/M metagenome (GOLD analysis project Ga0209291, IMG submission 184633) | Methane-oxidizing microbial communities from mesocosms in the Gulf of Mexico - GOM9B Gulf of Mexico (SPAdes) (version 2) | ecosystem: Environmental > Aquatic > Marine > Cold seeps...
AAGTGAAAGTTAAACTCCTGTTATTAATAATAATGTCTATTTTTGGAAGTAGCCTAAGCGCGAAAAATTGCATCAACTTTGATGCAACCAAAACTACAATTACAAAGGTCCATCTCAAGGGCGAACTAAGTAAAGCTGTTGATTTAAGCAATGACGTTCTTCAATGTTCAAATATCAGTGCTGAAGATCAGATAGAAATACATTTAATGTTAGCAACCATTTATGACCGAATGGGTCTACATAAAAACAGCAGACCACATCCTCAAAACTTAATAGAGATTAAAACCGCATCATCCTTAGCTAATAAATATGGGATAAAATCACTGGCACAAATTAATTTCTCTTACGCAGAATATCATTATCGAGCTGAAATGCCTGAACGGCTATTTATAAAGGCTCAATCCTATGCACTCACTGCACTTAAAGGTTTTAAAAAATCAAATGATCTTTATGGTGAATCTGATGCAAATCATATTTTGGGGCTAATTCATTTACAAAAAAATGATTTTGCTCAGTCACGAATTTACTTCGATCTTTCACTAAAAATAGAAAATATGAGCAAAGCGCCTAGACCTCGTATATTGGCGGACTACCAACGTCACATTGGTTTTATACACCTACGAATAGGCGAAATAGAAAACGCATTACCATATTTTGTTCGTTCATTTAATATACGTCGTGATTCAGGCATTGAAGATGCTGCACTTTTTGCTGCACACTCATTGGCTTCCACTTTAGTTAATTTGGGTCGGACAACGGAAGCTTATAGACCAATAAATTATGCGCTTAAAATGGCTAAAGAACTAAACTCTCCCTATGGCACTATGATTTCTCTATCAGTATTAGCAAAAATATATGAACAATCTGGAAATTTTGAATCTGCAAAAGAAACCTATAAAGCTTCATTAGCAACTGCAAAAAAGCTCAATCACCGATCTGGTATTAAGAGTTCCAAATCCGGTATTGAAAGAGTTGATAAATTAATTCTAGAGTCACAAAAAAAACTGCTCTTTTAAAATCAGCTAAGAGAACCACCTTTAATTCTAAAAATTAAACTAACCTATTTTCATACAAACATATTACACGGATGTGGACATTGATATTTTCAATCCCTTACGTCAACTTAACGCGCAAAGTTAACTTTTTGATGACGAATGATCTAAGTGGGGGCTTAGTTCGCACTCAGACCATATGGGGGATTGGCAAAAAACTCTCGAATGTCAACTTCCGTAAATGTGGCAAGAGTGATGCTGAGAACGTAACCAATGAGCACTGAAAACAGAGGACATCACGAATGATTTCTTGGTGCGCAGTGTAGACATTAGGCTTAATGTTTTTTCAATACGCTGCCTAATGTATTAACTCATGTCGTATTACTATTTCCTGTGCATATTAAGTTGTCATTTTTTTGCCATAATTCATCATTACATGAACATTGTTCGAGAAAAATTTAAAGATATACTAGTCCCCACTAAATGAGCGCAACATAGTAAGCGGTTATAAATATTCTTTTAAAGAGGGGGAAAATAACAGTTGGATTTTTCTCCTGCATCGCTTTTTAACCAAATATTATTTGCCCGTTAATAGGGCGTTATAGGACACTAAACTATGAGAATAACGATGAAGTCTATTACACTACTTATACTATTTGTTCCTTGTATTGTATTTGCAAATAATGAAAGTGTTAAACAACTTAAAATTAAAAAATTAAGTGAAAACGTCTATCAGCATATTTCATCTAAGCGGGTTGAACCATGGGGGTTAGTAGAGGCATCAGGTCTAGTTGTTATTAATGGTACTGAAGCACATATGATTGATACTCCTTGGACCACTCAGGGAACTAAAGAATTGATTGAGTGGATTGAAGCTAAAGGGTTAACGTTAAAAAATACGGTTGTTACTCATTTTCATGAAGATGCGAGCGGTGATTTACCACTTCTAAATGATTTAAAAATAAAAACTTATGCAACAGCACTTACCAACAAACTTCTTAAATCCAACCAAAAAGAAACGTCTAGTGATGAAATATCAAGTAATACATTTGTCTTAGTTGATGGTGTCGTGAGTGTTTTTTACCCAGGAGCAGGGCATACAGAAGATAATATCGTTGTTTGGCTGCCTAAGGAAAAAATGTTATTCGGCGGCTGTTTTGTTAAAAACCTGCACACTAAACATTTAGGCTATACTGGGGACGCAGTTATTAGTGAATGGTCAAACTCTATTCAGAAAGTCATTAATCGCTATCCTGATATTAAGTTAGTTGTTCCCGGGCATGGCAAAGTTGGAGACATGAGTTTACTAACTCATACACAACAATTAGCCTTGTCTGCAAATGCCTCTAACAAGGGTTAAAACAGTGGTTTTAGCTCTATCGTCGCTTATTTTAGCTAACTACAATTTACCCTTTAAGAGGGTGTTATATTACAAGGATGATTTATGCGTATCTTGGTAGGTTTTTCATTTTTATTTGCTGCTTTAGCAATAGCAGGAAGCCCGTTCAAATCGTTCATCGGCTCTTATTATATTTCTTCAGCACCCGTACATGACCCAATTAAATCTTTATCAGTAGATACTCACCTTTATTTGAGTATTGAAGGAGAGGCGGCTCAACAAACTTACAATGCCATGGAAGTTGAGCCTTATAAAAATTTATGTGGCAAAGATCATTTTTCAAAAAAATCTGGTGATTTTAGCTGTTCTTTTTATCCTAAAGCTAAAAAATATTCTTGTTCTTTTAGTGTCGATATTAATAAAGGGAACCTTGATAGCATTGGTGCTTGTTGAAACATAAAGGACAAATAACAGCTATTTTTTACTCATTCACCTCGTATTTTAATCAACTATTATTTTCTAGTAAGGTTTTTTGTTAACTCTATAATTCACATAAGTTACCTTGTGCATCCATGCATAATTGAACTGTCCCCTCCCATTTTTACTGCCCTGTAATGGTGTAAGGTGTACTTATGATTTAGTTTCTAACATTTGGTTAAAACTTTTAGGTAAATACTTCTAATGAATTATTTCTGTCGTATTACTGATACTTATCAGTAATACACATCAACCAGTTAATTAATTAATTACGTAAATCCCATGGGAATATAAGATTAACCTTGTTTTTAGAACAGGTTATTACTGAGGAGTCTAAGTCATAACTTAAGTTTTACAAAAATTATAAATTTTGGTTTCTAATGCTTTGAAATTATGGGATATTAATGTGAAATAAATTAAATTTATGGGACCGGTATTACTGAGATGTCTCCATAATAAGCTGTTATTTTTTTCTAGAGAGCTGAGTTAACATCCATACTTTTATGTAATATTCGTACTATTAAAATTTGATTAATTTTATGTTCTTTATAATAAATTATATGGCTGGCTTGAGGATACTTGTTGTAGCCTTCTCTTATATAATCGCAATTAACACCTAATTCTGGTTCATCGGCTAAAAATTGAAATGTATTATCCAGTATTTTTAAATAGTCATTTCTTTGCGATTTACCCCAAGTTAATTGAGTATATTTAGCTATTTTAATTAAATCTGTTTTTGCCTTCGAAGATAATAAAAACCTATTCATTAATTGTTATCTTTATCTAGCTCGGTCAATAAACTTTCATAACTGTAATCTGCAATGCCGCTTTGCTCACCTTGAATTAGCATATTACGCAAATTTAATAGTTTAGTTTCTTGATCTTCTAAAGCTCTTAATCCAGCTCTAACAATTTCACTTGCTGAGCCATAACGTCCAGTGTTAAGTTGTTGGTTTATAAATTGATCAAAATGTTCGCCCAATGTTACGCTTGTATTTTTAGCCATAATGTAAACCTCATAAGTACCAATATATATTAGATTGTGGTATAAGAAATATAACAAGTCAATTAAGCAGGAAAATATATCGCTGGCTGTTTTCACTGCGTTCAACATTTTAGCCATCTATAAATTTCCTCTTATTGAGGGGTTATACGATCCGGAGTGCATCTTGAAACTGTTCCTAAATTTAGTTAAATCTCACTGGTTGCTATTCACAGTTGTAATCATCCTGCCAATTACTGTTTTGTCCCTATTCCCTGTGGATAGTCTTCCTTTAGTTCCTGGCACAGATAAAACTCACCATTTTATTGCTTATGGAGCTTTGGCATTTCCAATTGCGCTCGCTAGACCCGATAAGTGGTTGTTATTTATAGTAGGTTTTTTAGGTTATAGTGGGGTTATTGAGTTAATTCAGCCATATGTTAATCGTTATGGTGAATGGCTCGATTTAGGCGCAAATGGTTTAGGGCTAGTGGTAGGTATCATAATTGCTTCTTTTGCTCGGTCGATTATTCTAAAGGAAAAATCGCTCTAACAAGCCACTCAAGCAGAACTTTTAACAGTTAGTTAGGTTCCGCTACGCTTCACATTTTAACCAAGAATTTAAAGCCTCTTGGTGGGCCGTTATATTTCAGGAGAGTTTTGCATTTGTCCAAGCTGAGAGATTTAAAAGGATTAGGCCCTAAATCAGAAATGTTACTGGTTGAGGTTGGAATAAATACGGAGGAAGAACTTCGAGAAATTGGTGCAATTCGAGCTTTCATACGTTTAAAAAAGTTGAGTAGAACCAAACCCAGTTTAAATTTTTTATATGCTATGGTTGGCGCACTAGAAGGTGACCATTGGCTTAATGTCGCAAAGCATGAAAAAGGTCAATTATTAATGGAGCTAGAAGGTTACAAAGAGTTAGAGGAACTTTTCAACTTAGAAGCTGTAGTCCTAGAAATATAATAAGCCATTCAATCAGGACAAGTAACAGCTGGCTATTTGCTCCTTAGTCGCTTATTTTAGCCATCAGTGTTTATCAATAACAAAGGGGATCATTTTGGACGATAGAAAATTTATCACAACTGGGGCAGACCTACCTCAATGGTCAAATCCAATTAGTCATGCTGTAGTCGTGAATAATATGTGCTTTATAAGCGGGCAACTCTCAGTAAATGTTAAAGGAGAATATGTTGCAGGTACTATCAAGGAAGAAGCTATACGGGCTTTTGGTAATGTATTTGCAGCAGCAATAGCTGCTGGATTCGATAAATCAGAGATAGTATATATTGATATTGCATTTTCAGACTTAACTGAGGTAACTGACGTCAATGATATCTATATGGATTTATTTCCAGAAGGAAAAAGACCAGCTAGGACTATTTCTGAAGCAGCCGCTTTGCCCTTTGGTGGAAAAATTAAAATAGTTGCGACTGCTGTTAAATCTATCAAAAATGGCTAACAAGGCAATAAAGTTGAATTCGTAACAGTTTGCTCGGATCAAATTTTTCCACATTTTAGCCAACAATTACCCGTCTCTTAGCAAGACGTTATGTTCACAAGGAGATTGATATCAAAGCTTTCGCTGTATTTTTCATTATAACTTTTATATTGACTGGTTGCGTTAATATAGCTATTTCACCTGAAGCAATTGGTACCGTTAACGATGTTGACGGAAATCCTATTGAAGCAAAAGTGACTATGACTCACGGTCAACTTAGTGAGCGTACTAAGACAGTGATGACTGATAGTAATGGTAAGTATTTGATTAGTGAACTTAGGCTGTGGACAGGGATCCCTTTCTCCGCAATACGCTTTAATTCAATAATAAAGATTGAAGCCGAAGGGTACACACCTTTTATCTATCAAACAGATACTGTAGATGATATACCTCAAACAATTATTTTATATGCAAAGTGAATATAACAAACTGTTAAACACGGATAAAATAATTTGCTTGTTGTCAGTTTGCTCGGCTTCTCTTCGTTAGACATTTTAGCAAACATTAGTCCCTTAAATGGGCGTTATAAGTTATTCAAGTTTTGCATTTAAGAAGGACGTTTCGTGGAAATTATCAGAAGCAAAAAATTTACAGCAACTCGTGCTTGGGGAGCTAAAGATATAGCTAATATGAATGGGATAACTACTCGCTTACATTGGACTGATCAACCTTATAAATGGCACATTAATGATGGCGAAGAGGTTTTTGTTGTTTTGGATGGAGTGGTGGAAATGCTTTATAAAGAAAATGGAATTGAACAATCCACCATTTTAGATACAGGTGATATATTTTATGCGTCCATTGGTACTGAGCATGTAGCACATCCAAAAGGCGAAGCTAGAATTTTAGTCATAGAATCACAAGGTAGCGTATAACAAGTCACTTAAAATAAAAAATAGTAGTTGGCTATTTGCTCCTTTGCCGACTATTTTAACCAACTTTAATTTGCCTCTCAGTGAGGCGTTATGAGGCAATGATGGTATCAGTTACATTTGTTTTATTGAGCATTGCAGTGTTTATGCTTCAACTTAAATTAGCATCAGCAGTACCTCTTAGGTCCGTTTACGTTTTTATCTTTATACTTTTTTGTGTGTTAACAGGTTTTCTTCACTACAGGGTATTCTTAAACGGCAGTATTTTTGGAGTTGAATTAAGCACTTTGTTTGTAAATATCTTTTCGTTAATTGCTTTTTTGGTAACTTGTATTTTTCCAGTAAGAAAATTATCAAAAAGGCGTAAGCTGTTTTAATTATGGTTCATAAGTCACTCAAAAGACAAATAATAGTTGCTTTTTGCTCCTTTTCGCTTATTTTAACCAACTATTATTTGCCTATTATTGAGGCGTTGGTTTAGGGATTTCGATTGTGATTATCAAGTTCAATGTATTTGGCAAACCGATGTCTGTACTTAAAAAAAGTGAAGAGTGGCAACTATTTAATGAATCAGACACAGGAATTCGCACACGAGTCTACGATGTTGTTATCCCATCTGATTTAGAATCTACAGAACTTGGAACTTACCTGGATGATATATATCATGAATATTCATCTGAAAAGCATCCAGTTGTTATAGAAATAGGTTAGAGTAGTAGCCACATAACACATATTCAAAAGGACAAATATCAGTTGGCTATTTGCTCCTTCGTTGCCTATTTTAGCCAACCATGATTTGCTTCTTAATGAGGCGTTAAGCATACAGGGATATTATGAGTAAATTTCTACCTTTGGCACTACTATCAACCGTATTATCTGGTTGTGCTATTTTTCCACAGACTGAGAGCGCACTAATTACTAACGGAAATAAAAGTGAGCCGATGTGTTTTTCTGAAACCAAAACTGTAGTGGAAAACCGAATTAAGGCCTACTTAGCTCAATGTTATAAACCTGACTTTGTATTTGTTTCAGGAATTACTGGCTACAGCTTAAATTACAGAGTAATGGAAACTAAAAACATTGATGCAACTACCTACAATGTATATTCACCTTCCGGCAGTTCTCAAGGTTACTTTTTAAATGTAAAAATTGATCAAAATAATAAGAGCTGCGCGACATCAGTAAATATTGTAGCTTTTAATATGTTTTGGGAAGATAACTTCAAAAATATCAAGGATGCTGTCAATGGTCTAGAGGTTAGCTGTCCTATGTAACGTATGCCTAATAAGGCGTTCAAACGGAGAAATAACAGTTGGCTGTTTTACTCCATTCACATTATAGTCAACGATTTTGCTGCTGAACGTGGCGTTAACCTAAAGAGAAGTCATGCGTTATTTTCTAATTCTGATTTTAATAATGAGCAATAATGTCTTTGCAAAAGATAAAACTCAGGAAATGAGAGATACACTAGATAAGGTTTACGGAAAACATGAGATTTATGAAACATTTTATCACGATTTAGTTGATCGTATTATTCGAGGCGACTCTGCTGCGATTTCAAAAATGAATTCATACCCACTGAGAACAATATCAAATTCTGGGACGGTCTTTATCCAATCAGAAAAAGAGTTTTTAGAAAATTATGATACTGTAATTGATGAGGGTATATTAAATGCGGTAACCCATCAGTCCTTTTCTGATCTATTTGTCAACTCAAGTGGAATGATGATTGGCTTGGGTGAAATATGGTTTAGTGGGATTTGTGTAGGTACTGAAAAATTCAAAGAGTGTGATGTTATCGAGATAAAGGTAATGACATATAATCGTAAAACGAAGTAGATTAGCTATAACAAGGCATTCAAATCGGACAATTTACCGTTGGTTGCTCGCTTCGTTCAATTATAACCCACTGCAAATAGTCGCTTTATGGGGGTTATCTGTCAAAGGAGAACTTAGGTGTATAGTAAAAGTTTAGGGATGATTTTCTTATTTAGTTCACTGGTCAGCGCTAATGAATATGAACAAACTCAAATACCATTTTTGTCTGTGCTGTTTATACAATGATGTCTGAAGTTGGTTATTGCGGACATAAATATCCTGAGCTAAAAGCTAATTCAGATAAAATCCATGCGAATCTTAAAACCATAACAGTCAAAATTAAAGATTATTATATATCGACAGATTCCCTTTCAAAATTTGACAGTATTGAGAAATCATCAATAAGTATAGCTGGGCGTAAGGTAATGCAATACCATTCGAGTGGTGGAGTCTCTTTAGATAAATGTATTTCAATTCTATCTAACGCTTCACCCGAAGGTTTTCCAATTAAGTTAAAAAGTATCTTGGATAATTTGAGCAGCTAACAAACCATTTAAGAAGGACAAATAACCATTGGTTTTGCTCCTGCGTCGCTTATTTTAACCAACTATTAGTTTCCTCTAAGTAAGGCGTAATATTTCACGCGAACCTTAGATAAAAATAATTGTTTTAGTGTCTAATTTGGAAATCATATTCAAATAATGAAGTATTTTAAAACCCCCGAGTTTCTTTACGAAGTACTTGGAGAGAAACAATCAATATTAGAAGTTTTTTGCACAATAATTTTTGCTTTAATTGGTAGCTGGATTATCTATTCTCTCGCAGACATCGAATTTTGGACCTGGCAAACAGTTGTCGCTTATATATTAATAGCCGATGTATTAGCGGGATGCATTGCTAACTTTAGTTTTGGTACCAATGAATTTTACTCAAAAAGACCTAAAAATCGTCTTGTATTTATTTTCATTCATATTCATATATTGGCTATCGCTTGGTTACTTTCTGAACCAATGGATACTGCTTTGATTGTTTGGGGATTCACTGTAGCGTCTGCATTTTTAGTTAATTCCTTAAAAGGAAAATCCATTCAGTGTTTTATTGCAGCAAACTTAATGTGTTACGGTATATTTTTATTAATTTATTTGTCTCTTCCTGTATGGTTTTTAATGATTAGTATGTTCTTTATGATTAAAGTGCTGTTTAGTTTTTCTGTTGATCATTTTGATAAGCAAAATAAGGTAACAAGTGAAATATAACAAAAAATCAACAAGGACTTAAAACAGCGGGCTGTTCGCTCCGCTCCATTTTAGCCTGTTATTTGGGCGTTAGTTTACCAAGTGTTTTTATCCTCAACTATAGTTATTATTCAACTCATGATAGGAGTAAAATAATGCCTAAATTTGTTATAGAAAGAGAAATAGAGGGAGCGGGTAAATTAACAACTGAAGACTTACATCGGATTTCTCAAAAGTCTTGCGGCGTATTAGAGGAACTTGGACCTAAAGTTCAATGGGTACATAGTTATGTAACTGATGATAAGATTTATTGTGTATATATTGCACCAGATGCAGACTCCGTGCAAAAGCATGCAGACATGGGAGGCTTTCCTGCTAATTCAATTTCTGAAGTTCGCACAATAATAGATCCTACAACTTCAGAGTAACAGGCAAACTAATAAGCCATTCAAGCAGGACAAGTAACAGTTGGCTATTTGCTCCTTCGTTGTTTATTTTAGCCAACTTATTATTTTCCTCTTAGTAGAGGCGTTATAATTGCCAGTATTGCACATTATATTGTATAAGTGTCCTGCAAGTGTCCTATAAGTGTCTTGAATTTGAGGAGTATTAGTCCTATTCGTTTCTTTTTTTGAGATGCATACTTGTTTTGCCTTCACAACTGAAATTAAAGTCGAGAATGATATATGAAGATAAATGCTGAATTAGTATATAGACTGCGAACAAGAAACTCTTGGACTCAAGATGAACTGGCTATTGCTTCAGGACTAAATTTAAAGACGATACAGCGAATCGAGAAAAAGGCCTCAGCGTCGCTTCAATCGAAAAAAGCCCTGGCATCAGTGTTTAATGTTGATATTCAAGATCTCGATTATGAGGATAAAACAATGAGAACTTGCCCGGAATGTAACTCTGAAAATGTATATATATTTAAAGGAAAAATAGCAACTAATCCTGAGTGTTTACCACATATGTTGCCTAAATTAGGCTCAGGCTGGACAAAAACAGCAGAGTTTGTACCTGTTATTTGCGGAGAATGTGGGTATATAAGATATTTTGCTGATGAGAAATCACGGTCAAAGCTTGAAGAGTCTGAGCATTGGGAATTACTGGAGTGATGGCGGTCGTAATGATAATTACACAAAACTCAACATGATCGCTTAAGGCGGAGCTTTAACTTAGCGTTATCGATACAAAATATAATCCGATGCATTGTTTAGTTCTTATTAGCTTATGTCCGCAATGTGGCAAAAGTGATCATGTCTCGATAGTGCGCTAAGCGGAAAGTCGAGGAAACAATACCAAAGCATAAATTATTTGCCGAAATCATTTAGCCGCTACAGTAATGGTAGTTAGGAAATAAAGATAAAACTTAGCTCAGATTATTTAGAGCAAGGTGCGGCATTGGTTGCTAAATCACTGGCTTGTTTTATTGCTTGTTTTATTCGAAGGTAAGTTCCGCAGCGGCAAATGTTTCCGCTCATTGCTAAATCAATGTCTTCATCTGTAGGTTTTGGTTTATTTTTTAATAAACTAACCGCAGACATTATTTGCCCAGATTGACAATAACCACATTGAGGTACATTTAATTCTTGCCAAGCTTGCTGTACAACATGATCTCCACTTTCAGAAAGCCCCTCAATTGTAGTTATTTTTTTGTTTACTAATGCTGAAATGGGGGTAGAGCAAGAGCGAATGGGTTGACCATTAGCATGTACAGTACAGGCTCCGCATAACCCCTTACCACAGCCATATTTAGTGCCGGTAAAGTTTAATATATCGCGCAATGCCCAAAGTAAAGGCATTTGTTCATCACACTCGAGTTGGTGGTCTGTTCCATTAATGTGTAAAGTGATCATGCGTTATTTTCTCCAGTGTTTCTTGGTCTATCTTAGCTAAACAACGTGGCATTAAGCATTAACATTATTTTAGTTTAATGAAATAGGCAGCTTTCGTAAGCGCTTACCTGTGGCAGCAAATATGGCATTAGTTAATGCAGGAGCTGCTGCTGATGTTAAAGCTTCGCCAATACCAAGAGGTCGGTCACCATTTTCTAGTAATTCTATTTCGAAATCAGGGCACTGAGACATTCGTAAACTAGGGTAGTCATGAAAGTTACTTTGTTCAGTTTTCCCTTGTGAAAAGGTAATTTCTGCATCAATTGTTGCTGATAAGCCATATATTAAACCACCCTCAATTTGTGCTTTCACTCCTTGAGGATTAACAACAACTCCACAGTCAACAGCACAAAATACCTTATCAATATTTATTATATTGTTAGCAACAGAGACGTCCATAATGACTCCAACATATGATTTGGCTAAGTCGTGCATATATAGTGCAATGCCTTGACCTTTATTTGCTGCTAATTTATTTGACCATTTAGCCATTTTCGCAACAGTTGTTAATACTTGTTTTAAGCGACCAATATCTGTTTTAAGCTCTCCCCAACCAGGTGCATCTGCAACTGTAAATATTCGATCTTCACCTAATAAATCAAGTCTATACTGTATGGGATCCTGTTTGATATGATTGGCAACTTCATCTATCCAACTCTCTTGAACAAAGACATGGTGATTGCTGAAAGTACCACGCCACCAGTTTACCGGTACGGGAATATCATGTTGATGTTGTTCAATAGAAAAATTTGGAATTTGATAAGGAATTGCTTTGCCTGCTAGCAATATAGCAAAATCAACCCCATTGCTTAACCATTGCGGCTCTTGCTGAGCAAAAACAGATAATGCACTATATCGATGTTTCATCCCCATAAGTTGCCCCGATTTAAAATAACTGGTTACTTTATGTAAACTGGCACTTCTATAAGAGCTCATTTGGATATCATCTTCTCGTGTCCATAAAACTTGTACAGGACGTTTTACTTTAGAAGAAAGAATAGCTGCTTCAATAGCGTAATCAACTTCAAGGCGTCGGCCAAATCCGCCGCCAAGCAATGTTGTATGAATTAAGATGTTTTCTTTGGGGATATTAAGCAGCTTCGCAATAGCGTCTTGCATGCGTGTTTGTCGCTGGGTTGGAGTCCATATTTCACAGCTGTTTTTTGTTACCTTGGCAACTGTATTCATTGGCTCCATAGGTGCATGAGCTAAAAAGGGCAGTTGATATTCAACTTCAATATGCTCATCAGCATTTTTTGCAGCTAAAACAATATCTCCCTCATTACGAACTTGGAAGCCTTGCAACTTATTTTGTTCAGAAAATTTAGTAAATATTTGTTCGCTATTTAGGGTTGGATTATGTGCATCTTTCCAGTGAGTTGTTAACTTTTCTCTGGCATTTTGTGCACTCCAACTATTTGTGGCTAATATGGCTACGCTACTACGGTAATAATCTAGTTGAGGAAAGCTGCTGCCGTCTATCGTATGTGCTGATACTACGCCTGGCATAGCTAAAGCTAACTCAGCACTAAATTTTTCTAATATTGCACCTGTTTGTGGAGCCCGTTCGATGGATGCATAGAGCATTCCTTCAATTTTCGTATCTATACCATAGTTTGCTTTACCTCTAACAATATCTGAGTTATCAGTAGATGGCATATCTTTACCAATTAAACTGAAGTTGGATTGTTTTAAAGGTGGCTCTTTAGGCTCAGGCATTTTCGCTGCAAGTGAAACCAATGATTTGTATGCTAGTTTTTCCTTTGTTACTTTGTTAATAATTTTACCTTGATGGGCAAAACATTGTTCGGCTGAAACTTGCCAAATTTTAGCTGCTGCTGCAATTAGCATTTCTCTGGCCTTAGCACCAGCAAGACGAAACTCTTTCCATCTGCCTCTGACAGAGGCGCTACCGCCAGTGAGCATAGAACCAAATTCAGGTAAATTATCGGCATTAATAACCTTAACCTGTTGCCAACCGACTTCGAGCTCTTCAGCAATGAGCATAGGTAAGGAAGTACGAACACCTTGCCCCATTTCTGTTTCAGACATCCACATTTTAACCAGACCACTTTCATCTATTTGGAAAAAGGCACTAGGTTTAAAATTTGTCACCGAAGAACTTGCAAACGAAGGTGTGCTATGAATTGCCAGTAGCAACCCTGCACTTGTTGCTCCAGATAGCTTTAAAAACTGTCGGCGGTTTATTTTTTTTGTGTCAATCATGCTAGGCCTATAATGCAAAAAGATATTACCTGAAAGTTAGAGAATATCTTGCTATAGAGCCAGTAACCAGGGCTTAGGGACTAATGGAATAATAATGTGATGAACGTAAAGTTAATAGGAGTAAGTAACTTAGAGTATTGACTTAGCTAGCCAAGGTAAGTTGTGGGCGGTAGGTTTTACTAACAGTTAACTCAACTTGATTATCCAAAGTCATTATTGCTTCGCCAGTTGTTTTGTTACTCAGTGTGGTTATTCTATTTTTGTTTACCATCATTGAACGGTGTATTTGCACAAACTGTGATTCTAGTAGTTCTGTTTTAAATGACTTAAGGGTTTTTCTTAGCAAGTAATTTTTGTTGTCATCTTGGGTGTGAATTTCTAGATAATTTCCACATGTTTTAACCCAACATATTTCACTGATTTTAAGCTGGCATTTTTTTTGTCCGTCCATCACCCAAATAGAAGTCACTTCGTTAATAATTTTTTCTGGCTGACTTTGTACTTGTGCAGCTTTGGGTATCGAGCTTGATAATAGCTTTTTATAAGTAACAATAGATATTAATAAAAATGTAAGTTTAACGGGAAAATCCCGGTAAATCAGCGATAAAATCCTCTGGCTTTCAAGGGGAATGATCCCTAAAGAAGTACTTATAAATGCAGATAAGGTGATCACTAGTAATAATGTAAATAGAAAAAGTGCAATCGATGAAATAGCTATCTTCGAATTTTGAATGAATTTATGTTCAATATTAACTAAACAGGCTATCAGTAAAGGGAAAACAGAGCCAAATAATAACCACCGAGTTGTAGCCCAGAGTACCGATTGGGAAATGCTAGTTAGTGGGTCTTGCATGATGAGTCCATGCACATAACAATAAATGCTGGCGATAAGAGAGAAAAATAGCCAAAGAATGAAATTATCTCGCCAAGTTTGTACTGACAATTGGTACCAACTTTTATTTTTACTGAAGTTAACGTCCTCAATGAAGTTATACAAAGATGATTTCAATAATGTTAAAGGCACGTACATCACCAACTAAAGTTAATAAGAATAATTTTGTTGTCTAAGTAGCAATGATACCATTCGATAAATAATTAGCCAATGTTGAATGGAGAGAGTTAATGTCATGCTCTAATTAAGTTTGTGACTCCACTGCAAATATCATAAAAGTATTGCCATAAAAATTCATCAGAAAACATCTAACTATCCCAGTGAATGATCTCATCAAGATGATGAATCCCAAACTAAGAGGATGGGCGAACTATTATCGCCATTGTGTGGCAAAGCAAGTCTAGGTCATCAACTGTTTCTGATGTTGTGGAGATGGGCAACTAGGCGTCATCCAACTAAAAGTAGATGGAAACATTTCTGCTGGTACAAAAAAAAAATCTAATCGATGCTTTTCGCAAAGGGGCATCAATCCGAGTAGGTTGGGAGCTTGACTGGAATAAAGATAATAAAATAGATATTACTCATTGGACGCCAGCTAAATTTCTAACGGAATTCGAAGGGGAGATATATGCTCAAATCTCTGTTATTGAACAACAAAGACCTAACAAAGGGAAAAGTGATATCATTTTTCCTGAAAAATCTCAGCAATGGTATGGCTTACTAAGATCCGATGGGGTGCTTAAAGGTCGATATAGTGGAAAAAAGGGAATGTCGAAAAGCTACAATGTTCGAAGTATGTGGTGCGTTGGCAATCCATAAATAACTAAAAAATTATAAGCTGTCAAACGTGCACAAAATCTA
>Ga0209291_1002420_pt1 | contig 15094 bp, 12 predicted proteins | sample GOMGulsemesocosm_FD_184633 | JGI IMG/M metagenome (GOLD analysis project Ga0209291, IMG submission 184633) | Methane-oxidizing microbial communities from mesocosms in the Gulf of Mexico - GOM9B Gulf of Mexico (SPAdes) (version 2) | ecosystem: Environmental > Aquatic > Marine > Cold seeps...
TGAAGTTGGAAAAATGTTAGATCTAGGATTTGCCTATGATTTCGCAACATCAGATATCAAAGAGCAAACAAGTGGAGGTCCAGAATTTTTACTAAAAGTAAAGTTCTAATTCGATCCATAATAATCAAAAAAAAAGGCCTTCTGTTTAGAAGGTCTTTTTTTTTTTGGAGTAAATCGAAATAGTATATTCTTTTAAATTTAAGTAGTTTTGTGTTATGGTAAAAGAGCTTCAGTTACGAGTATCGATTAAAGAAGAAAAGAAAGAGGGGATCTTGGTGATTAAAGCAGCAATTGCTTTAGGTATTGATAGAAAAGATATCACATCAGTTAAAATACTTAGAAAATCTATAGATGCTAGAAAGGCATTAATAATATTTAACTACAAAGTAGCAGTTTATGTTCATGAACAGCCTCCGGAAACTTCTGATTATAAATTTGAATACAGAGATGTGTCTAGTGCCAAAAAAATACATATTGTAGGGTTTGGCCCTGCGGGAATGTATGCTGCTTTGCGTTGTATAGAGTTAGGCTACAAGCCAATTGTATTAGAGCGTGGGAAAAATGTAAAAGATAGAAGAAGAGATTTAAAAGCAATCAATCAAGATCATTTTGTAAATGAAGATTCTAACTATTGTTTTGGTGAAGGCGGCGCAGGTACTTATTCTGATGGTAAATTGTATACCAGAAGTTTAAAAAGAGGTGATGTGCGTCGTGTTTTTGAAAACTTAGTATATCATGGTGCAACTGAACAGATACTGGTTGATGCACATCCGCATATTGGAACAAATAAGTTGCCAAAAGTGGTTACAAATATCCGCGAGACTATTTTAAAGTATGGTGGCGAAGTTCATTTTAATGCACGTGTAGTAGATTTTGAAGTTGAAAAAGGTAAAATTAAAACGCTTCATTTGTCAGATGGAAATGAAATGCTAACGAATGCTGTGATTTTAGCAACAGGACATTCTGCAAGAGACATTTATTATTTATTACATGATAAAAAAATAGCTTTAAAAGAAAAATCATTTGCTATGGGGGTTCGTGTAGAGCATCCTCAACAAATTATAGATTCTATTCAGTATCATTGTAAGGATGAGCGTAATGAATTATTACCTGCAGCTGCATATAGTTTAGTGCATCAGGTTCGAGAACGAGGGGTGTATTCTTTTTGTATGTGTCCAGGTGGATTTATAGTTCCGGCAGCTACAGCTAATGGAGAAGTGGTTGTAAATGGTATGTCGCCATCAAAAAGAAATAACGAATTTGCTAACTCAGGAATTGTAGTTGAAATTAATGTAGAAAAAGATATTCCAAAATACAATCAGTTTGGAGTGTTAAAAGGCTTAGAGTTTCAGAAAGATTTAGAGAAGTTAGCTTTTAATGCAGGCGGAAAGAGTCAGGTAGCTCCAGCTCAAAGATTGACAGATTTTGTAGAAGGAAAATTGTCCAATGATTTGAATTCCACATCATATCAACCAGGATTAAATTCAGCGCCCTTACACTCACTACTACCAAAACAAATTGGTGGGAGATTAAGAAAAGGGTTTGCTGCATTCGGAAGAAAAATGAATGGGTTTTATACTGAACAAGCTAATGTTATTGGAGTAGAATCACGTACTTCATCACCGGTAAATATACCTAGAAATGAAAATTTAGCACATCCAGAAGTTGAAGGTCTGTATCCTTGTGGAGAAGGAGGTGGTTACGCAGGAGGTATTATATCAGCGGCCATGGACGGGGAACGATGCGCTGAAGCTGCAATTGAGAATTTAAAATAAACTAACTATGAATATGTTAAATTTAACTCCTTTTTCAGAACTAGAAACTGAAAGATTGGTGTTGAGACAATTAAAATCGTCAGATGCTGAAGATCAGTTTATGCTTCGTTCAAGTCCTGAAGTGGGGAGATATATAGCTAGAGACTTACAAACAGATGTTAGTCAGTCTGAAAAATTCATAGAAGATAGGAATGAAGATATTGCTCAGAATAAAATAATGTATTGGGCAATAACGTTAAAAGATGAAACTAGGCTGATAGGAACAATTTGTTTGTGGAATTTTGCTGAAGATAATTCAGTAGCAGAAGTAGGATATGATTTAAAACCAGAATTCCAGAAAAAAGGAATTATGTCAGAAGCGTTAAAAGCTGTGGTTTCTTATGGTTTTAAAGAACTCAAGTTCTCAAGGATTGAAGCGTTTACGCAAAAAGAGAACTCAAGTTCTAAATCACTTTTGACTAATAATCAATTTCAATTGCATCCAACTCGTATTGACGAGGGGTTTCCGGAGAATATTATTTTTGAATTGTATAGTAAAGATTATCTCTCTAATTAATTTCTCTTTTGAACTCAATAACTAAAATACTAATCATTGGTTTTGTGTGGCCAGAACCAAATTCTTCAGCGGCCGGAAGTAGGATGATGCAATTAATTGAATTATTCCAACAGAAAAGATGGGAAGTTCATTTTGCTACAACAGCTGCAGAAACTATTCATATGGTTGATTTGAGTAGTATTGGAGTGGTTGCAAAAAATATTCAGTTAAATGACGATAGTTTTGATGCGTACATTGAGTATTTGCAGCCTGATGCAATTTTGTTTGATCGATTTATAATAGAAGAACAGTTCGGGTGGCGAGTAGCAGAAAAATGTCCTAACGCGATTCGTATTTTAGATACTGAAGACTTGCATAGTTTGCGGAAAACCCGTCAAGAAGCGTTTAAGAAGGGGATAATGTATAAAACTGATTTGTTATTGAATTCCGAAATAGCAAAAAGAGAGTTAGCAAGTATTTATAGGTGTGATTTGACACTAATCATTTCTACTTATGAAATGGAGTTGTTACAAAATGTTTTTAAAGTAAATAAATCATTACTCTGTTATTTACCATTTTTGATAGATGAAATTACTGATGATAAATTTTCAGAATTACCTGATTTTGAAGATAGGAAGCATTTTATGTGCATAGGTAATTTTAGGCATGAGCCTAATTGGAATATGGTTTTGTATTTAAAACAAATAATTTGGCCGATAATTCGAAAAGAGTTACCTAAAGTAGAGTTGCATGTGTATGGCTCGTATCCGTCAGAAAAGGTAACCCAGTTGAATAAAAAAACCGAAGGGTTCCTAGTTAAAGGTTGGGTTGAAGATGTTAATGTGGCGATGCAAAAATCTCGAGTTTGCCTCGCGCCAATTCGTTTTGGAGCAGGGATAAAAGGAAAGTTTACGGATGCTATGCAAAATGGGTTGCCAAGTGTTACAACTAAAATTGGAGCAGAAGGGATGCATAGTGAATTGCCTTGGGCAGGGAGTGTTGCTGATACTCCAGAGGAAATAGCTTCTAAAGCAATTGAACTGTACGAAAATAAAAGTGTATGGTTACAGTCTCAAAATAATGGGGTTGAAATTATCAATACAATATATAATAATAAAGAATATCAAGAAAATTTTATGACAACACTTGAATCGTTGTTTATATCTTCTGACCAACATCGTGTATCAAACTTCATAGGTACTATGTTAATGCATCATACACTTAAAAGTGCCAAGTATTTGTCTAAATGGATAGGTGAAAAAGAGAAAAATAAATAAAGCTCTATTAAATAAGCTGTTTTAAGCCATTTGTATTCCAGCATTTTTTAAAGAGCATATTTTTAATTCCTTAAATTGTCGAAAAGCCTTTTTTAAGCCTTTTTAAGCAGGTTTCTTTTAAATTCAGTAATGTTGATAACTATGAGGCTTCTGTTGATTAGAAGTTGTTCTATTTCGTTTCAATTCGCTATATTTGTCTGTCTTCATAAAAAATGGAGGAATAATAGCAATTATTTATGAGCGAAGAAAATAAAAAAAATCAGTATTCCGCAGATAGTATTCAAGCACTAGAAGGTATGGAGCATGTACGTATGCGTCCTTCGATGTATATTGGAGATGTTGGAGTTCGAGGATTACATCATTTAGTATACGAGGTTGTAGATAACTCTATTGATGAGGCAATGGCTGGTCATTGTGATACGATTGATGTGTGGATAAATGAAAATAATTCAGTTTCTGTTTTAGATAACGGTCGTGGTATTCCTGTAGGAATTCATAAAAAAGAAGGAGTTTCTGCTTTACAGGTAGTAATGACTAAAATTGGTGCTGGAGGGAAGTTTGATAAAGATTCTTATAAAGTTTCAGGAGGTCTTCACGGTGTTGGTGTATCTTGTGTTAACGCCCTATCAAACCATTTAAAAGCGACTGTTTATAAAGACGGAAAAATCTGGGAGCAAGAATACGAGAAAGGTAAAGCAATGTATCCTGTAAAGCCAATTGGTGATACGGATAAAAATGGTACAATGGTTACGTTTACACCAGATGATACTATTTTTAAAGATACAACCGTATATAACTACGACACATTAGCGACTCGTTTACGTGAGTTGGCATATTTAAATAAAGGGTTAACAATATCGCTTACGGATAAACGTAATAAGGATGAGGAAGGTAATGATGTTACTGAAACATTTCATTCAAAAGAAGGATTGCCAGAGTTTATTAGATATCTGGATGCTACAAGAGAGCAGTTAACTGCAAGTGTTATTTCAATGGAAGGGGAGAAAAACGGAATTCCTGTTGAAGTAGCAATGGTATATAATACTTCGTATTCAGAAAACTTGCATTCGTATGTAAATAATATCAATACCCATGAGGGTGGTACGCATTTATCTGGATTCAGAAGAGGGTTAACACATACGTTAAAGAAGTATGCAGAATCATCAGGAATGTTATCGAAATTAAAGTTTGATATTGCTGGAGATGATTTCCGTGAGGGGTTGACAGCTATTATTTCTGTAAAAGTTGCTGAACCTCAATTTGAAGGGCAAACAAAAACAAAATTAGGAAATAGAGAAGTTTCTGCGGCGGTTAGTCAAGCGGTTTCCGAAATGTTAACTGATTATTTAGAAGAGAACCCTGATGAGGCAAAAACAATTGTTCAAAAGGTAATTCTTGCCGCTCAAGCACGTCACGCAGCTGCAAAAGCGCGTGAAATGGTACAGCGTAAAACAGTAATGAGTATTGGTGGTTTACCTGGTAAATTATCTGATTGTTCAGAACAAGATCCTGCAAAATGTGAAGTGTTTCTTGTTGAGGGAGATTCGGCAGGTGGAACGGCGAAACAAGGTCGTGACCGTGCATTTCAAGCGATTTTACCGTTAAGAGGTAAAATTTTAAATGTTGAGAAAGCAATGCAACATAAAGTTTTTGAGAATGAAGAAATCAGAAACATGTTTACCGCGTTAGGTGTAACTATAGGAACAGAAGAAGATAGTAAAGCTTTAAATTTATCGAAGTTACGTTACCATAAAATAGTAATTATGTGTGATGCCGATGTCGATGGTAGTCATATTGCAACATTAATTTTGACATTCTTTTACAGGTACATGAAAGAATTGATTGAAAAAGGTCATGTGTATATTGCTGCTCCACCTTTATATTTAGTAAAAAAAGGAGCTAAAGGGGAATATGCTTGGAATGATGATCAGCGAGACTTACTAATGGTTAAGTATGGTGATGGAGCTAAGATACAGCGTTATAAGGGTCTTGGTGAGATGAACGCAGTTCAGTTGTGGGAAACTACAATGGATCCGGAATATAGAACTTTGCGTAAAGTAGTTATTGATAGTGATGCAGAGGCAGATAGAGTTTTCTCTATGTTAATGGGAGATGAAGTGCCACCACGTAGAGAATTTATTGAAAAAAATGCAGCTTACGCAAATATTGATGCATAACATGAGTTTAAGAAAAATAATCTGCGGAGTAACGTTGGTGAGTACAGCAATAGGTTTTTCACAAAGCTTTAACCAAGATGCGTCAGCTGTTTTGTCTGATGTGGTTGTGTTGTCTAAAGGGTTTGTGAGTCCAGCTGCTGATGCATCGGTGTATCAATCTTCATCAGGATAGTATAGTTCTGCAAAAAGTGTAGGAAAGTTTAAAGTAGATTTTTCAATACATGCGAATGTTTTACCTATTCCTAATAAGCAGAAAAGTTTTACTGTGGCTAATAGTGATTTTCAAAAGTTGGAAATTAGAGGAGGATCGGAATCAGTAGCTGTACCGACTGCTTTAGGCGGGGATACTAAAACCTTTTTTGATTTTAAAATAGCAGGTCAGGATTATGAAATGCAAGCTTTTGAAGGTGTTGATGAGTCGTTTTTAGCGCATCCATATGTACAGGCTTCTGTAGGTTTATGGAAAGAAACAGATGTGTCTTTTCGTTATTCTCCGAAAGTGAAAATTGATGTGTCAGATTATCAAATTTTAGGAGGAGCTATAAAGCATAATCTAACTCAATATGTAAGAGAAGAAAATAATTCAAATATTGTTGAAGTAGCTGTATTGTTGTCTTATTCAAAATTTGATTTGGATTTGTATTTTGATGAGTTTAAATTAGAGGCTACTAATCCTCAACCGGGAAGTACACCTTTAGCTGTAATTAATTCAATTATTGTAGATGCGAATTCATGGTTATTTCAATTTATAGCTTCTAAAGAATATAAGAAATTTGAATTTTCAGGATCTTTAGGGCTTACAAGAAGTGATTTTAAATATAAGTTAGGAGGAGATCAAGGTCTGTTTTTAGATTTATTTAATGATGCGTTAACAACTTTAGATGAAGATAATAAGTTAGGATTAAAAGGTGATGTAGGTGTTAATTATCATTTCAAGAAATTTTATATTTCTTCAATGGTGTCAGTAGGTAAATTTGCCAACTGTAATTTGGCATTACATTATAAAATATAAATAGAGAACACAATTAATAATAATATAATACATAAAAAATGAAAGTAACAGTAGTAGGAGCAGGAGCAGTAGGTGCAAGTTGTGCAGAGTATATCGCGATTAAAGATTTCGCATCAGAAGTAGTAATTTTAGATATTAAAGAAGGTTTTGCTGAAGGTAAAGCAATGGATTTAATGCAAACTGCATCTTTAAATGGTTTTGATACAAAAATTGTAGGAACTACAGGAGATTATTCAAAAACTGCAGGAAGTGATGTGTGTGTTATTACTTCAGGAATTCCTCGTAAACCAGGAATGACTCGTGAGGAATTAATTGGGATTAATGCTGGTATTGTTAAAATGGTTTCTGCTAGTTTAATTGAGCATTCTCCAAACACAATTGTTATTGTAGTATCTAATCCTATGGATACAATGACTTATTTAGTACATAAAACTACTGGATTACCTAAAAATAGAATTATCGGAATGGGTGGAGCATTAGATTCTGCACGTTTCAAATACAGACTAGCAGAAGCTTTAGGGGCACCTATTTCTGATGTTGACGGTATGGTAATTGGTGGTCATTCTGATAAAGGAATGGTGCCATTAATTTACAAAGCTGCAAGAAACTCAGTAAAAGTTTCTGAATTTTTATCAGAAGAAAGAATGGACCAAGTTGTTCAGGATACTAAAGTTGGAGGAGCTACATTAACAGGATTGTTAGGTACTTCTGCATGGTATGCTCCAGGAGCAGCTGTATCAGCAATGGTACAAGCAATTGCTTGTGATACTAAAAAGATTTTCCCTTGTTCAGCTTTATTAGAAGGTGAGTTTGGATTATCTGATTTATCTATCGGGGTACCATGTGTATTAGGTGCTAATGGAATAGAGAAAATTGTTGAAATTAGTTTATCTGATGCTGAAAAAGCTAAGTTAGCTGAATCTGCAGAAGGAGTTAAAAAAACAAATCAATTATTAGAAGTTCCTGCAAACTAATATTTACGGAATTAATATTGTATTAAAAGCCACCTAATTTAGGTGGCTTTTGTTGTTTGCAACATAGGGATTCTGGTTTTAATGGGAGTTAGTAGATGTCTACATAGGTGTAATTATATATAAACTTATCTATTAGTTTCGTTATACTGAACTTGTTTCAGCATCTCATCCCCACTGTTTGTGACCCTGAAATAAATACAGGGTGACGGTAGTATTTAGTTTATTGGATTTTTAGATATGGAAATAACTACTGACTTCTAAATATAAATTTTTTGTCATTTCAACTTTAGCAGAAATCAAGCGTTAAACTCAACTACACTATTTTTGACAATACATTATAAAATGATGTGATTTCTCACTCCGCTGCTTTCTGTTTCGAAAAGAAAAGTTTTATAAAGACCATTACTTTTAATAGAACTCCATGATTTTTAAAATTACTTATTTACTTATAAAAACGGATTTTTGGGTATTTAAGAATGCTACAATATGTTTGTTTTTAAGTTATTGATGTAAAAAAAAATAAAAAAGTGTAACAAATTTAAATACTGGTAGTCTAATGAATAGAATTTAAAATAATAAACTTAAGATGAAAAAAATAATAGTATTAGCAGCATTAGTAATTAGTGCGTTCGGGTTTTCTCAAGAAACAGTTAAAGAAGGAGTAATTACAACTACACAAACATTATCTAGTCCGGATGAAAATGTAAATATGCAAGTGGCTATGTTAGGGCAAATGATTACAACTACTTGGTTTAAAAACGACAAGTCACGTTCTGAAATGTCTAGCCCAATGGCAGGAAATACTATAGTAGTTATGGATGGTACTGTAAATAAAATGTTGTTGATGGTGGATAACTCTGTAATGGGAAAAAAATATATGTTGAATGATTTAACGCCTTCTGAAGAAAAACTGAAGGATGTTACTGTTGTTGAGAGTACTGATACAAAAACTATTTTAGGGTACGAATGTAAAAAGTATGACGTTAAAATGGTGAAAAACGGAGCGGAAGTTAAAGTGGCTTTGTATACATCTGATAAAGTTCCTGCAAAATCACAACATTCAGCTGGTTTTGGAAATAAAGTAAAAGGATACCCTATGCTTATGGAGATGACAATGAATCAAATGGGAGCTGAAATTATTGTAAAAATGGAAGTTACTGATATTAAAGCAGAAGAAGTTGCTGAAGCTAAATTTGATATGACTCCGTTGGAAGGTTATGAAAAAACAGAGCAATTAGGGATGTAATAATCATCTTGTTAATTGATATTAAAAAACCAGCATTTTTATGCTGGTTTTTTATGTTTATAAATCTTATAAAAACTAGTTGAATATATTGTTATTTCGCTTCAGAAAAATTATATTTGCTCGTTTGAAAATAGAAATTGATAACTAATAATAAATTATAATGCAAAACAAAGGAATAGTTAAATTGTTTGCTTTCTTATTTGTAGCGGTAGGGATTTACCAGCTATCATTTACGTATATAGCAAGTAAGGTGGAGAAAGATGCTGCGGCATTTGTAAGTGGAGCTGATAACCCTGATGAATTAGAAAAGAAATATCTTGACTCAATTGGAGGAGAATCAGTAATTGCTGGAATTACTTACGATTATGCTAAAAAGAGAGTTTTAAATCAAGGGCTTGATTTAAAAGGTGGTGTAAACGTAACGCTTCAAATATCTACTAAAGATATCTTAAGAGGTTTATCGAACAACTCAAAAAACCCGGTATTCAATCAAGCGTTAACTAAAGCTGATGCTTTACAAACGAACTCTGATGATACATACTTAGAGTCGTTTTTTATTGCTTTTGATGAAGTTAATGCAAACGGAGGAACTCCAACACCTTTAGCTGCTACTGATATTTTTGCAAATAAGTCATTAGATGGTACGGTAAGTGCAACAATGACTAATAAAGAAGTTCAATCGGTACTTACTAAAAAGTTAGACGAATCTATTGAGTCTGCTTTTGAAGTAATCAGAAAACGTATTGATAAGTTTGGTGTTACACAACCAAATATTCAACGTCAAGGAACATCAGCTCGTATATTGGTAGAATTACCTGGGGCTAAGGATGTAGAACGTGTGAAGAAATTATTATCTGGTACAGCTCAATTAGAGTTTTACGAAACACATACTTTTAATGAAGCTGCTCAGTATTTAATTGCTGTAAATGGTAAACTAAAAGAGGAGCTTGCTGCTAAAGATGTAACTACTGAAACTAAAGAAGACACTGAAGCTTCTGCGGATGATTTATTAGGAGCTGAAAATGATTCTATTAAAAAAGCAAACGAACCAAATCCTTTGTTTGATGTTATGCAATTAAATCCTTACGGATTTCAAGATCAAAACGCAACTCGTTTGGCTTTTGCTAAAGTTGCTGATACTGCCAAAATAAATGGATTTTTAAAGTCAACTAAAAGCTTAAGAACTGGAGTAATTAAAAATGCAAAATACAGATGGGGAATCTTATTTACTGCAAGAGATAAAGCTAGATATGGTATTGCTGAAGATGATGTAAACAAATATGTGCCTTTATATGCATTAAAATCTGATAGAGAAGGAGCTCCAGCAATGTTAGGTGATGTACTTACTGATGCAAATCAAGAATACACACAAGTAGGTGATGCTTCTGTAGGGCTTACAATGAATTCATTAGGTTCTAAGCAATGGGAAGAACTTACTGGTAATGTAGCTAAGCAAAGAAATGCTATTGCTATTGTGTTAGATAATATAGTGTATTCTGCTCCAAGTGCAAGTCAAGCAATTCCTGGAGGTCGAACTTCAATTTCTGGAAACTTTACATTAAATGAAGCGAAGGATTTAGCAAACGTATTAAGAGCTGGTAAATTACCTGCATCTGCTGATATTATTCAATCTGCTGAAGTAGGGCCATCTTTAGGTCAGGACGCAATTGATAGTGGTCAAATGTCATTTATGATTGCCTTATTAATGGTATTCGTGTGGATGATATTCTATTATGGTAAAGCAGGTTTATATGCAAACATTGCATTAGGTTTAAACATCTTATTAATATTCGGTATTCTTGCAGGTTTAAGTGCTGTATTAACACTTCCTGGTATTGCAGGTATCGTATTAACAATAGGTATGTCGGTTGATGCCAACGTACTTATATTTGAACGTATTAAAGAAGAATTGGCTTTAGGGAAATCTCAAGCTGAAGCAATTAAAGATGGATTTAGTAATGCATTGTCATCTATATTAGATGCAAACGTTACTACCTTATTAACTGCAATTATCTTATTTATGTTTGGTACAGGACCAATTCAAGGTTTCGCAACTACATTAATTATTGGTATTGCAACATCATTATTTACAGCAATCTTTATTACAAGGTTATTAGTAGACTGGAGTGCAGATAAAGGTGGGGTATTACCATTCTCTACTGGAGCTACTAAAAATGTAATGAAAAAGATGGGAATCAATTTCTTAGGAAAAAGAAAACTGACTTACATTATCTCTGGTGTTTTAGTAATAGCATGTTTAGGATCATTATTTACTAATGGATTAAATGAAGGTATTGACTTTGTTGGAGGTAGAACGTTCCAAGTTAAATTTGATAAAGCGGTAAATACTGTTGATGTTTCTGATAAATTAACTAAAGTTTTTGGAAGTGCCGAGGTGAAAACTTATGGTGGTGATGATCAATTAAAAATTAGTACAAAATTTAAAATCGCCGAAAAAGGATTGGCTGTTGATGCAGAAATCAAAGAGCATTTATATGCGCAATTAAAAGACATGTTGCCTGCAGGAATGACTTTAGAGCAATTTAAAAAAGGAGAAAATGGTCAAGGGATTGTTAATGCTATGAAAGTAGGACCAACAATTGCTGATGATATTAAAAAGAACTCTCTATTAGCGGTATTAGGATCATTACTTGTAGTGTTCTTATATATTCTAATGCGTTTCAAATGGTGGCAATTTAGTTTAGGAGCTGTTGCAGCTGTATTCCATGATGTTATTATTGTATTAGGAATATTCTCATTAACTAAAGGATTAGATTTAGGATTTACAATGGAAATTGACCAAGCATTTATTGCGGCAATCTTAACTGTAATTGGATATTCATTAAATGATACGGTTGTTGTATTTGATAGAATTAGAGAATACTTTAACAACAATGAGGACTGGGCATACGGTAAAACTGTTAATCAAGCATTAAACAGTACGTTAAGTAGAACGTTAAATACTTCTATTACTACGTTAATAGTATTAGTTACTATCTTCTTATTAGGAAGTGATTCTATCAAAGGATTTATATTTGCATTAATCATTGGTGTACTAGTAGGTACGTATTCATCTTTATTCATTGCAACTCCAGTTATGTTTGATACTGTAGGAAACAAAGAATTAAAGCGTGATAAAAAAGAAGAAGAAGAAACTGAAGAAGAAGTTGTGGCAGCATAATTTCAATTCATATTCATATTTAAAAAGTCCGAAGTTTTACTTCGGACTTTTTTGTTTACTCCGTTTGTTAATATTTAAAAAAACATCCATAAATAATGAATTACACTGAAACGATTAAAGAAGTTGTATATGATTGTTGTTCATTAGAATTAACCAATTTTATTTTAAATGAGGAGTCTCAAGAGTATTTTGCGTGTAGTTATTTACTTAATGAAAAAAGAGTAATTAGCAGAACAGCTAAAATGACACTTAAGAAAATTGGTCAGTTTGTAGTGCTATGGAAACGAATTGATAAGGGGCCTATTAAACCGTACCATTCTTTTGATGCTATTGATTTTGTTGTTGTAAATGTAAAAGATGAAAACAATTTTGGTCAATTTATTTTCCCTAAAGCGGAATTAATTAAACAAGGCGTGTTTTCAACTGATTTAAAAGAAGGTAAACGTGCAATTCGTGTGTATGCCCCTTGGGTTAGGGTTAAGAGTAAGCAAGCGATAAAAACACAGTTATGGCAATTAAAATACTTTCTTCACTTACCAATTGATGAACCGTTAGATTTGAAAAGAGCAATAAAGCTCTATAGTTGATGTTTTTATAATTTTATGAAAGAGATTTTATCTCCTTTTTTTATGCTCCATTTTTCGCTTAGTCCTGCGTTAATTTCTAAAACATACATTGCGGGAGCATCAGAATACAATGAGGTTTTATTCAATGGTTCAGCGTTTTGTATAATATTGATGATTGTTTTATTGGCATCGATATAAATAATATCAAGTGGAATATAAGTGTTTTTCATATAGAAACTCTTTATTTCACTTTTCTCAAAAACAAACAACATTCCTTTGTCTGTATCGATTTTTTTTCGGTACATTAATCCTGTTTGATGCTCAAAATCGTTATCAGCTATTTCTATTTGGATTTCTTTTATAATTGTATTGGAGCTATCTAATAAGCTTAAATTTCCCTCGTGCTTGAATTCAATTTTAGTTGAGATAGATTCGTGTTTTTTTTCCTTTTTACACGATTGTAATGTTAACAAGCAAAGAGAGAAAAGCCCAATAATAATAGAGTGAAAATGCATTAAGCAACTTTTTTAGTTGGACGAAACATAAAATAGAATCCAATTATAATAAACGGAATACTTAACCATTGTCCTGTAGATAATAGGCTTCCTAACGAATCTTCAAACCCTCCTTGTGATTTTTTGTAAAACTCAACTACAAATCTAACCGACCATAATAAAACTAAGAATAAACCAAAAATATAAAAAGATTTCTGTTTTTTGTTAGTCTTCCAGTAGGTGAATATTAAAATAGCAAACACAAATATATAGCAAACAGATTCATACAGTTGTGCTGGATGACGTAATGGTACAGCCTCTAATAAAGCAGTAAATTTAGGGTTGTTAGCAATAGCATCATATGCTTTGGAAGCTGTTTTAGCACCAGTTAATTGAATTGCTTCATACGAACGATAGTGTTGTTGTATAAAACGAAATCCATAATCAGAGTTAGTAACTTTTCCAATAATTTCAGAGTTTATTAAATTCCCTAAACGAACAAATATTGCTCCAAAAGCAACTGGTATTACAACTCGATCTAATATCCATGATAATTTAATGTCTGGAAATTTTTTATGGTATAAATACATTGCAATAATAACTCCAATTGCAGCACCGTGACTTGCTAAACCAGCTATTCCAGTGTATTTAAAAGGGTTAAACCTAAAAGGGAGTATGATTTCTAATAGGTTGTTTTGGTAGTAATCCCAGTCGTAAAAAAATACATGACCTAAACGTGCTCCAACCAAAATTGAAATAACAGCATAAATAAATAATGTATCTAGCTTTTCTTCGGCTACATTTTCGTTTTTAAATATTTTCTTCATGATTTGTAATCCTCCTAAAAAGGCAATTACAAACATTAAACTATAGTATTTTATGGGTATTGGTCCTAAGTTAATTAATGTGTCACTAGGGTTCCAATTAATAAATAATGAAGTCATATTTTATATCTAATCTTAAAAAAGTAAAGATATATATATCCGATTAATATTCTATATAATTTTTTGTTAATCCTAAGCTTTGTTTTGAGCTTAAGTATTGTTTATAATAGTAGGTTTATTTTGAATATTTGGGAATGTTTCTTAGGAATTGATAACGTTCATTGTGATAGTCCATTTGGCAATAATAATGGTTCAATCCATTGGTAACCATTAATAAGTTAGCATTCAAATTTAGATTGTATTGTGCAATTTGATCAAAAGTTTTTTGCGTTATGGGAATTTTTGGAGCCTTACATTCTATTAAAATATTAATGCTACCATCAGGGTTATAAACAACAATGTCGTACCTTTTTTTACGACCGTTTATCAAAAGCCCTTTTTCAACGTTGATCAATGATTTTGGGTAACGCTTTTCAATAATCAAGTAGTTTATGCAATGTTGTCTAACCCATTCTTCTGGAGTAAGAATGATAAATTTTTTCCTGATTTGATCAAAAATGCTAGGTTTATTTTTGCTATTTTTGAAGCGAAAGGAATATGTAGGGAAGTTTAATTCTTGCACTTTTCAAAAATAGAGAATCTTTTAGAATGTCATACTGAGCTAGTCGAAGTATTTTCAATTAACTTATGGATAAAGTAAAACAAATAGTATCAGATATAAAACAAGGAACTATCAAACCTATTTATTTTTTAATGGGTGATGAGCCATATTATATTGATGCTATTTCATCTTACATAGAAAAAAATGTACTTTCTGAAGAGGAAAAAGGGTTTAATCAAATGATTTTGTATGGTAGAGATGTATCTATAGAAGATATTGTTTCTAATGCGAAACGTTACCCAATGATGGCTGAAAGGCAAGTGGTAATTGTTAAGGAGGCGCAAGATTTAAGTAGAACTATTGATAAGTTAG
>Ga0209291_1002422_pt1 | contig 15087 bp, 11 predicted proteins | sample GOMGulsemesocosm_FD_184633 | JGI IMG/M metagenome (GOLD analysis project Ga0209291, IMG submission 184633) | Methane-oxidizing microbial communities from mesocosms in the Gulf of Mexico - GOM9B Gulf of Mexico (SPAdes) (version 2) | ecosystem: Environmental > Aquatic > Marine > Cold seeps...
TTTTAGCAGCCTGTTTTTTAGCATACAGTAACGGTGCTAACGACAATTTCAAAGGAGTGGCTACACTTTTTGGCAGCGGAACTACCAATTACAAAAAAGCAATAGGATGGGCAACCATTACAACTGCACTGGGATCTATATCTGCTATTTTTTTAGCAGAAGAATTGGTAAAGAACTTCTCCGGAAAAGGACTCGTTCCTAATGAATTATTACTCCTACCAACGTTTGCAATTGCAATTGCACTAGGAGCTGCAATAACTGTTTTTATAGCTACCAAAATAGGAATGCCTATATCAACAACACATAGTTTAGTAGGTGCTTTATTTGGTAGTGGGGTTATGGCGGTAGGAAGTACTTTTAATTTTGAAAAACTAGGAAATGCTTTTTTAATGCCTCTAATTGTAAGTCCGTTTATGGCTGCAGTTGGAAGTTTTATCCTCTACATCATTTTTAAGTTTTTAAGGAAATCATTCAATATAAATAAAGAATCTGAAGTTGAAATATATACAACCCCAGATGTCGCAAGAATGCAAATGAATACCGCAGCTGTTTTAGGCGATAATTCATCAACTTATAAAAACACCACTATTGAAGTATATACAGGTAAACTACTAGGTTTCTCTGCTCAAAAATCATTAGACACTTTACATTATATCAGTTCTGGAATAGTCAGTTTCGCTAGGGGGTTAAATGATACTCCCAAAATTGTAGGGCTCCTATTAATTATCAATTCCTTAGATATAAAATGGAGTATGCTGGCTGTAGCTATTACAATGGCTATAGGAGGTTTATTAAATGCCAAAAAAGTAGGAATCACAATGAGTCAAAAAATAACCCCGATGAATTCTGGACAAGGGTTTACCGCTAATTTAGTTACAGGTTTATTAGTAACAACTGCAAGTATTCATGGCATGCCAGTTTCAACTACTCATGTTTCTATAGGATCAATTTTTGGCATTGGAACAGTTACTAAAAAAGCAGATTATAAAATGATTGCTAAAATAATATTATCGTGGGCGCTTACTTTACCAATAGCTGCACTGATAAGTGCATTCATTTATTTTTTGTTAACTCAATTTGTTTAAATTTATAGTATGTACATATCTTTTAAAATAGCCCTACAATTTATTCTGCTTTTGTTAATCCTTTCTTGTCGTAGTACAAAAGACACTCTTTCAGAGAAACAACCAACAAAGGAAGCTGCAATGGATACTGTTGCTACAACTAAAGAAATTACTAAAAACATACCTCCTCCTCCAAAAGCTCTAGAAGTAATTGAAGATAATTATGAAACTGAAGTTTGTGATGGATATCACGGAAGAAATCCAATAGAACAATTCAATCATGAAGTTTTTGATCAATTATTAAAAAATAATGTTTCTGTGGTAGGGGACATTAATTATAGAGACTTTATAAAAGACAACGTTATATTCAATTCTTACTTAACATCCTTATCAAAAAGTCTACCTCAGGAAAACTGGACTCAAGAAGATAAGTTAGCTTATTGGATGAATACCTACAACGCTTTTACCATAAAATTAATTATTGATAATTACCCAACCAAAAGCATTAAACACATCAAAAATGCTTGGGATAGTCGCTTTTTCAAATTAGGCGAGAAATGGTATAGTTTAAATGACATTGAGCATAAAATACTACGAAAAATGAATGACCCTAGAATTCATTTCGGAATCAATTGCGCTTCCTTTTCTTGTCCCCCATTATTAAATAGAGCCTTTACAGCCGAAAGTGTAAATAATGATTTGGACTATTTAGCGCACCAATTTATAAATGACCATAAAAGAAATATCATTTCTGAAAACACTATTCAAATCTCAAAGATCTTTCAATGGTTTTCAAAAGATTTTAAAACGGAAGGATCATTAATTGATTACCTCAACAAATATTCAGATATTACCATTAATAGTAATGCTAAGAAATCATTTAGAAAATACGATTGGAGTTTAAATGAGGCCCATAATGGGCATTAGGAATTAAGCTTCACATTCCTTAATTATGAACAAAACAATTTCTATCATAATCCCTACTTTAAATGAAGCAGTAAACATAAAACGTTTACTGCTTCACCTTTTAAAAAACAGTTCTCCAGAAAACATTTCAGAAATAATTGTTGTGGATTGTGGGAGTGATGACGAAACTCAACAAATGGTTCTCGACTGCACTCGAACTGACAATACTATCAAACTACTCATATCCGAACGCGGGAGAGCAAAGCAAATGAACTTAGGTTCGCAAAAAGCTACTGGGTCCGTTTTATACTTTCTACATGCAGACTCCTTTCCTCCTGAAAACTATGATCAACTCATATTAAATGAAGTTAAGAAAGGAAATTTAGCTGGTTGTTTTAAAATGAAATTCGATTGCAATCATTGGTGGTTACGATTAGCAGGATGGCTTACTCAATTTAAATGGCGTGCTTGTAGAGGAGGTGACCAAAGTCAGTTTATTACTAAAGAACTATTCAACGAACTCGGGAACTTCAATGAACAATTTACTATTTATGAGGACAATGATTTAATCAACAAACTATACGAAATAAATGAATTTGTTGTCATTAAAAAATGGATTACTACCTCGGCAAGACGTTATCAAACCAATGGCATCTGGAAATTGCAATATCATTTTTGGGCAATTTATGTAAAAAAATGGTTTGGCGCTTCAGCTGAAGATTTATATACATATTATTTAAAGCATATCAAAGAGTAGTCTTTCATAAAGTTATATCTTTGCCCTGTTTATTTAAATAACTAACTTCACCATGGCTAAAAATATAATTTTAATTATCTCCTTTTTTCTTGTTTTACCTTTATATAGTCAAAAGAAAACCCCTGTTAAGTTTACAATTAAAAAATATAAAGAAAAAAACACCCCGAACTCATGTATCATAAAAACGAATAAAGATACTATTTACACAAAAGTTGGGTCAATTGAAGCACTAACACAAAATCGTTTAAGGTATCGTAAACCCAACCGTTCTTCTAATAAATACATCTCAAATATAGATCATGCCATTAATGGTACAATCAAATATAAACCATTTAAATTTCAAGGAACCAACCGAAAAAAAATTCTTAAAATTGAACATGAAAATAGTAGTACCATTTTAGGCACTTGCTATTATCAAGGCAAATATTTTAATCACACGTACTATTACCTAATTGAAAAAAACACTAATAGATTAATCCTGAAAGACTCATATAGACATGGGCAGAGAACCAAAAAATCTAGGGCTAGTCAAGAGATCTACAAGTTAATTGTAAAAAAACATTTTGATATCGAGACTACAACTTATTGATTAATACGTTAATTATTTTTTATTGAAATAAAACTTAAAACTCTTCCACAATAAGTACCCACTAATAATAATAATTACTATAGCCCACAACCAATAAACTCCAAACGTATTCTCCGCTATAGCTTGTGTATCGGATATTTGTATCCCTCCATTCCTTTCGAATTGTTTGGTAAATAAATAATCTAATTGAAGGTAGGTACTCAATACTGATTGTAACCCTAAAAACAAAATTGTTATCACTTCTAATCTCCTACTTTTAAACAAGGTTATTCCTATTAGTATTGCAATATAACCACTTAACACAGCTATTCCCCAAAAAGATCTCACCCATAATAATATGGATAAAATCATTAATCCTATTAATGCTCTAAGCATTAGCATTGAACTTTTTGGGTATTTAGCCGATGCTATCAAAGCTCCTCCAGTTATAACAGGGCCGAACAGACCACCAGCAGCTACAAAAGCATTAGCAATACTTCTAGGCAAGTAGCTATTTCCGACTGTATAATAAGCAACTCCTCCTCCATTTTCATATATTTCCAAATATTCAAAAGTTCCACCTACCATTAAAGCTGTTAAACCATGCCCCATTTCATGGAACCAGGTACCTAATAATATAAAAGGGTATTGCACCCAACCTAAATAAGGAAGTTGCCATATTGCAATTACTACAAGTGCAATAATGACAATGGTATAATCAAATTGTTTTTTCAATATTCTATAATTTTACACGAATAATAAATATATCAATAATTAAATATTATTCATTAAATTTAAAAGATATTAACCATTAAACTTTAAAACTATGAGTGGATTATTGTATTCTTTATTAATAGGAGCTGTTGCCGGATGGGGGGCTGGAAAACTAATGAAAGGAGGAGGATTTGGCCTTCTTATGAATATTGTTTTAGGAATAGTAGGAGGTTTACTTGGCGGTTGGTTATTTAAAACATTAGGAATTAATTTCTTAGACGGTGTAGTAGGAGACTTATTAACTGGAGTTATTGGAGCTTCAGCAGTACTTTTTATAGCTGGATTATTAAAAAAATAACATAGAAAAGGCCAGCAACCCGAATGATGCTGGCCAATTTCACCCAATTAACAAATAGTCTGAAAATACCCCTATTAACAGCCTACTAACATGAAGACTTATTGTCTTTCAAGTTTTTTTATAATCTTTTTAATTCTTGCATTTTCTTCTTCTAACGCAACAATCATTCCTTGTTGTTCTTGAATGGCTTTGATAGCTACAGGAATTAAATCACTATAACGCATTCCTAAACGTTCCGTTTTAATTTTGACTAATTCTTCCGGAGATTCTTCAAACACTTTCCACTCATGAGAAACAATTACCTCTGGTATTATTTTCTGAACTTCTTGAGCTATAAAACCTAATTTGCTTTCTTTTTCAATATCCGGAATTATGAACCCATCTTCTTGTTCTCTCTTCCATTTAAATGATATTGGTTCTAACTGCAGTAGTTCTTTTAAACCATATTGTAATGGCTTAATAGCCTCTTTTAAAGTAACATCTGAAGTGTTTATAACACCATTTGATGAATATACAGCTGTCCATCTTTGAGTAGAAGACCCTACACTATATCCATCATCCGTAACAGGTGTTAACATATTATTAAACTGAAATTCATTTACTCCATCAAACATATCTTCAACTGAACCAATACCTATTCTAGTCCCAGAAGTTGAACTACCGTCCCAAACATGCATATTATAAGCCGAAACCGCATTTTGACCTATCATAACATTTCCTTGATGGTAAATAGGATCGGTACTTGAACTTCCGCTATTAAACGCCCAATCAGTGTCTGAACTTGGAGAAGGTGTTGGTGTTTGCCATGTAGCAACCCCATTCGCATCTGATGTTAGTACTTTACTTGTAGCTTCACTCCCATCAACTATTTGCATAGTACTACCTGCGTTAGTGGTAATAAGAATATTATCTAAATACACTTCATCATTTAAACTAGATGCAGAACTATCTTTATCATAAGTCCATCTAAAAGTGTGTAAACCAGCCGTAAGTGGATATGAAGCAGTAATCCAAGGAGTATCTCCATCCCAAGTGGTTTGTACAACTCCATCAATACTAAAATCAAAATCTTCAAATGATTCACATGATGTCCTTATCGCGAAAGAAATGGTTCCTCCTGAAGCTGGCAATGTCGCCGAAGTTTCTATCCAAGATGTTTCACTATCATTTATATTACCATTTTTAGCACCTCTAGTTCCTGTATTAAATTCTCCAGCTGTATTTGTTGTAATCCAATTAGCACTACCTCCTGTAGTAAAAGGTGCAATCGTTCCATCTTCAAAACCGTCAGTAAATAATGTTGTAGCAGGAACAGCAGATACGAGGTGTAATTTTGCTGTAGGTACAGTTGAATTTAAACCAATATTTCCGTTAGTTGCAATACGAATTACTTCATTCCCATTTGTACCAATAATAAAATCTTGGAGATCTGTAGTTCCTAATACATTAATTGCATCATTAGTTCCTGAATTACCAGTAAGTTCCCAACCTGCTGCTGCTCCAAAAGTCACCCAACTTATTCCGTTGTAATAATAAAATCCAGACGTAGCATCTGTTTGATAAATTAATAATCCAGTAGCGGGAGCTACAATAGCTATTTTTTGTGCTTGAGTTATTCTAGTAATTAACATCCCTTTTGTTGTACTTACTACATGTAATGCTGCACTAGCATCTGGATTATTAGTCCCTATACCTACTTGTGCGGTATTTGAAACACTCCATAGTATAAAGAATAATGGTATATATATTTTCATGATATCTCTTTTTAATTATGAATTATCGAACTCTTATTTCAATTCTTTAAGTAACAACCTCATTCTAGTTTGTTGCTTTTTAATTTTGTTGATAAGATATTGATGTTCTTGGGTAGCTTTTACTACTACAGGCAACACTTCTGCATAACGGACTCCTAAACGTTCTGCTTCTTTTTTCACATATACGTTTGATTCCCCTGCCCTTTTTTGCCTCCATTCATTTGCCACAACTATTTCCGGAATGATTTTTTGTGCTTCTTGAGCTATAAACCCAACTTTAGTTCTTTTTTGAGTATCAGTAAGTACTGTTTTACCGTACACCTCATTTTTCCATTTATAGCTAACCGGACGAAGAGCCAATACACTTGTAAGTCCGTAATTAAGAGGTTGAACATTCATTTTCTCTCTCCTGTCAGAAGTACTAATTAATGTATTGGTAGCATATACTTCACTCCATCGTAAAGAAGCCGAACCGACACTTACAGAGTTATGTACCGTTGGTACTATACTATGACTGATAGAAGTTTCACTAAGTTTATCATAAAAATATTCATCAGAACCAATACCAATTTCGGTGAACTCTCCTGCACCTGTATTTTCTTCAATATCTAAATTGGCAAATGGAGCTGCAGTATTCCCCATAGTAACATCTCCTATTCTATATACAGGATCAGTATTTGTAGTTCCTGCTGTTGCAAAAGCCCAATCATCATCTGCTGCAGCTATTGTTGCTGTGTCTGTCCAAGTTCCGTTTCCGCTAGCATCAGATAGTATTACATATCCATTTGCTTCGTTCCCATCTTGAATTCTCAACACCGGGGAAGCAATTGTAGCCCCAACATTATCTACAGTTACTCCATAACCATAATCACCTATATAATTAAATCTAATAGAGTAATCGTTCCCACTAGTCATTCCTACTAAAGTTTGACTAAAAGTTGTACCTTGACTGGTAGTAATTGGCCCTAAAATAGTAGACTCAACAGAAGAAGTTGTTTCATTATATAGTGTTACTGTGAATTGATCAACTGCATCATAGTCATCATAGTCATAATCAAAACTAACATCAATACTCGTATTATTAATAGCTCCCAAGCCTACTACCAAAGTTGCATTTTGGTCACATCCAGAGCCCCCATAATCTATAACAGCTCTATTGCCTGAACAGCCAGTACAGAATGTACCACTTGCATCAAAAGTTTCAATTCGCCACCCATCTGAAGCAACACAACTTACGTTCCCATCAATAAAATATGGGTCTGAGGCTGTTGATGTAGTTAAAACACCTGAAGTTACAGATTCAAAATCTTGTAATATACTTACTACTGATGGACTAGAAACTACTAACATTGCTGTTGGTGTATTCATACCTATACCAACCTCTCCATTTGAAGTAACACGTATTCCCTCTGCATTATTAGTCACAAAACTAAGGTCTTGAGTATCGGAAGTTCCAATCATATTACTAGCTGGCATTGTTCCTGAATTCCCTAATATATCCCATGCTGAACTTCCGAAAGTTGTCCAGGTAGTACCATCAAAATAATAAAACCCTAAAGTTACATCAGTTTGAAAAACTAATAAACCCGTTGCAGGACTTGCAATAGCCACTCGCTGAGCTTGGGTCATTCTTGGCACCAAAACACCTTGTGTTGTGTTATCTACTTGCAACATCGCACTTGCATCTGGAGTCGTTGTTCCAACACCTACTTGAGCGGAAACTAAATTAGTTACTAAGACTCCAAAAACAATACTTATTATATATTTCATCATCTTATTTCTTTTTAGCTATTAACTCTAATACTCTCTTTAATAAGGCTTCGTTTTCTTTCTCTAACACTACTAATTGTTGATGTTGTTCTTGTTTCGATTTTACTAAAACAGGCAACAATTCATTGTAATTCATTCCGATTCTATCAGTTTTACTTTTCAAATAAATGTCTTGCTCTTCTTCGCTTTTTGGCCTCCATACTTCACCATATACAACCTCTGGAATAACTTCTTGAACTTCTTGAGCGATTAAACCAATAATTTCTCTTCTGTCCTTTTTTGGGAGCACTACAGAACCTACACGTTCTTGTTTCCATTTATAGATAACCGGTCTTAACTGCATCAACTCTTTTAAACCATATTCTAAATCTATAATGCTTGTTTTCTCTCTTTTATCTGAAGTTTGAATAGCTGTATTTATTGCCCAAATATCTGTCCATCTGTTAGTACTTGACCCCAAACTATATGAACCGTCACTAAGTGGTACTATTCTATGACTAAATTGTGTTTCATTATTACCATCGGTCATGACCTCGACATCACCAACTCCAAAAGTAGTTCCGGTAGTTGCTCCATTATCTATATCTACTTCATGAGTTGTTGTACCTGTTCTACCAATAACTACTGGACCATCATGATACACTTGGTCTGTTATTGTGCTTCCGCTTACAAAAACCCAATCATCATCGCCGGAAGTTAATATAGAAGAAGACCCCCAAGAAACATTTCCGTTAGCATCAGAGGTTAGTACTTTACTTAGTCCTTCATTTCCATCTTCAATTCTCAAAACCGGTGCAGTTCCTACAATGTGTAGTTCTTGCGTTGGAGCAGGTGTTCCTATACCCACAAATCCAGTTACATCAATTCGCATTGCTTCATTGTTATTTGCTACTATAACTAAATCTTGCGCATCTAAGGTTCCTATTACATCTGTTCCTACAGTAGTTCCTGTATCACCAGCTAAGTCCCATCCTGAACCTCCGGCAAATGTTGCCCAAGCTGAACCATCATAATAATAAAAACCCGAAGTAGCATTTGTTTGATATATTAACAATCCCGTAGCTGGACTTGCAATAGCGTTTTTTTGTACTTGAGTCATTTTTGGAATAAGTAATCCAGAAGTTGTACTTGAAATATCTAAAGCAGCACTTGGGTCTGGAGTAGTTATATTGATACCAACCTGCGCATAATTTAATTGTATCCCCCAGAATACAAATAGTAAAAAAAGATAGTGTTGTGTCATGTGTTGTTATTTTGCTGCAAATCTACCTGGTGACTAGGGTAAATAACTGTTTTTGCACTCCTAAAAGACTCCTATTGATCCTTTTACATACTAATAATTTACTCCTGTTTTGGTATATTTGTCCCAGTTACACAACAACTTATCCCGATGTTATTTAAAAAACCCATCATTGCTTTTTTGCTTTTACTAATAATCCAAACTATACATGCTCAGTCAAAATCAGATAGTATTAAGCGCTTAATTTTAAATGAAAAAGTTGCAGAGAAAAAAGTAGATTTGATTTTTAAGTTAGCTCAAACCTTTAGAAGGAAGTCTTCTGATTCTGCAATTTACTATGCAGAAAAATCATTAAATAAAGCAACAGAAATAGATTATACTTTTGGTATCGCAAATGCAAATATTGCTATTGCATGGTCTTACTATACTAAAAGTAACCATAAAAAAGCCGCCCTGTTTTCACAAGAAGCCATTAAACATTACAATACTTTAGAAAATAGAGACGCTAAAATTGGTAATTGCTACAGGTTACTAGCAGCAATCTGCACTAAAGAAAAAAAAGCAGAAAAGGCTTTAAAACATCTATTAAAAGCAAAAGATCTTTATGATGATCCGAATATTAAAAACAAAGAAGTTAGAACTTTAGTTTTAAATGATATTGCGTATTTATACTTAGAAATGGACAACTATATCATGTCCATGAACTATTTGAACGAATCGATTGCTACTGCTAAAGAAAATGACCAAACTGCTACTTTAGCAGACTGTTATAATATTCTTGCAACAGTTACCAGCAGACAAGGTGATTTTGACAAAGCAATTGAATACTATAACTTATCTAAAAAAATATACATTAAAAGAAATGACCTTTTAGGCATTTCTATATGCAATACAAATATTGGAATTACTCATTACAGAAAAAAATCATTTAATGAAGCTATCCAATACCTAGAAGAATCCAAAGAACAAGCTACCGATATACAATTTAACTTAGGCTTAATGGAAAGTTTGGTTTACCTAGGGAAAGCTCATATAAAGTTAAACAATACAGAAGCTGCTGGCTTTTTCTTGAATGAAGCTAATCATATTGCTCAACAAATTAAAGTATCTGTTTCTGATGTTATTATGGCTGAATCTGAACTGGAAAGTAAAAAAGGAAATTTTCTTAATGCGATCCGAATTTTAGAAGACTATCTTAAAAATAATAGTACGAAATTATCTCCAAAAGAAAAAATAGAGCTATTCAAATCATTATCTACAGCATATGAAATAGCTAGTAATTATAAACAAGCACTTTACACAAAAAACGAATTGTTTCGTATTCAAGATAGCATTAATGATGTCAGTAAGGAAGTACAAGTAAGAATTCTTCAAGCAGAATTTGACTATAAAAAAGTACAAATCGATCTTGAAAATAAAAAAGTAGAGCTACAAGTTTCCGAAGAAAAAAGACACTCTTCACGTTTGCTAAATATTTTATTAATCAGTGCTGGGATACTGCTTATTATAGCAACTATTTTAGTCTTTTTACGTAGAAAATCGCTTCGAAAAACAAGAAAAATAATTTGGAAAACAAAACAAGAACTTCAAGCAACAAAACAAAAGCAATTAGACAGTGAAATAGATTTCAAAAACAAACAAATTACTGATTTTGCATTACATATTTCTGAGAAAAACGAGCTGCTAACAAGTATTAAATCAAAAATAAAATCGCTAGAATTAACTGACAAAACTAAGCTCAACAAACTTGCTGACCTAACTCTATTTCTTAACAACAATTTAGAGCAAAATAAGGAAAAAGTAGCTATCTACTCAGTTGCCGACAATACAAAAGAGGCCTTTTATCATAAACTGAGTGATTTATACCCTGAACTAACTACTAAAGAGAAAAGAGTTGCTGCTTTTGTAAGATTAGACCTTACTTCAAAGCAAATAGCTATCCAGCAAAATATTAGTATTTCAAGTATAGACAACTATAGGTATAACCTGCGTAAAAAAATGGAAGTTAGCAAGGAGGTTAGTTTAAGTGATTTTTTAAAGAATATTTAGTCCTTATTATTCCCGTAAAATGCTTTAATTGTTTGTTCTGCAGGTTTATTTTGAGGGGTAAACCTTGGGTTATCAATTCCACCTACGTTTTCGTGATCAATAAACCATTTCCATACAAATCCACCTGCGAACCATTCTTCACTCCAAAGCTCTTCGAATAATGCTTGAGTAGTATTTACTTGCCCCTGAAGATTGACCGAAGTTTTGCTGTAATCTACTTCCCAGGGTTTAGCCGCAGCATAATCTACACTTCTATATCCAAACTCTGTAAACAATATTTTTTTATGCAAAGAATCGGTATGCTTTTTCATCGCCGTCTTATGTTTCTGCCACTTTTGTCTTAAAACCGAAACCTCAGGTGTTTTAACATCTGACAAAGGAAAATAACCATCAATACCTATATAATCTAATTCCACCCAAAAGGAAGTTTTAGGATACTCATCCCAGTTAGCAGCGTAGGTTAATTTCCCTTTATAAATAGTTTTTACTTGTTGTATTAAATCCCTCCAATAATCTGGTCGGTTATTCACAAAAAACTCTAACTCTGTTCCAATACAATAAATTGCAACCTTGTTATCTTTAGCAACTTTAGCATAAGTAAGTATAAAATCAGTATATCTTTTTTCTAACGTTCTCCAATCCTCTTCATTAGTCATTTCTATTTTACCAGTAAACTCACCTTTCATTACCCAAATTTGCGGTTTGAGCATTATTTTAATATTGCTTTCCTGTAATGCCTTAATGTATTGTGTAACCCCATCAACTCGTTCACCAAACCATTGTCGGTCACTATTAAAATTCATTATAGGCGATTGTAGGTTTTTTGAAAACCCAAATGGCATAATCGCAGCGTAATTTGCATTTAATTTAACAACTGGTGTAATATGCTTACCCGTTAATTTTTCACCAGAAGCAACAAAAGAGATTCCATTAATTTTTTCATCAGACTGACTAATCATTGAACAAGATAAAAAAACACTTGCTAAAAAACTGATTATTACTTTTTTTACAACCTTACACATAAATTACAATTTAAAATAGTTCTAAACTTACTTATAAAAATAAGTTATTACCTTTAGATACGACTCAATCCATATAATTTATTTTTCATGACACAATCAGTAGAACATATCGTAATCATTGGAAACGGAATTTCAGGAATTACCTGCGCTCGTCATATCAGAAAAAACAGTAACAAGCGTATTACTGTTATTTCCGGAGAAGCAGAACATTTTTTTTCTCGTACAGCACTGATGTATGTATATATGGGACACATGAAATTTGAACATACACAACCTTATGAGGATTGGTTTTGGAAAAAAAATAGAATAGATTTAATACAACAATATGTTTCCAAAATAAACACGAAAACTAACGAAGTTATTTTTGAAGAAGGGAATACCTTAAACTATGATAAGTTAATTATTGCTACAGGATCAAAACCAAATAAATTTGGATGGCCAGGACAAGATTTAAATGGTGTTACTGGAATGTATCACAAACAAGATTTAGAAAAAATTGAGCAATACGCCCCAGACAATACAACTTGCAAACGTGCAGTAATTGTTGGTGGTGGTTTAATTGGAATTGAATTAGCTGAAATGCTACACAGTAGAAATATCCCTACTACATTTTTAGTTCGTGAAGATAGTTTTTGGGATGCTGTATTACCAAAAGAAGAATCAACAATGATAAACCAAGAAATCACCGACAATCATGTCGATTTACGCTTAGGTTTAAACTTAAAAGAAATAAACGCCGATGAAAACGGTAAAGTAAAATCCATAACTATTGCAGAAACTGGCGAAGAAATAGCATGTGATTTAGTTGGATTGACTGCAGGGGTTTCACCTAATATTAGTTTTTTAAAAGAATCTGGAATTGAAACAGGAAGAGGTGTAAAAGTAAATAGATACTTAGAAACTAACATCCCAAACATATATGCTATTGGCGACTGCGCCGAACAACACGAAGCAATTGATCAACGCCGACCGATTGAAGCAGTTTGGTACACCGGTAGAATGATGGGGGAAACTTTAGCACAAACTATTTGTGGTAATAAAGTTATGTATAAACCTGGACATTGGTTTAACTCTGCTAAATTTTTCGATATTGAATACCAAACTTATGGTTGGGTATGGGCGCAACCAAAAGAACATGAAGCCCGTTTCTATTGGGAACATGAAGATGGTAAAAAATGTATTCATATTAATTATGACAAAAACACCAATGAATTCCTTGGAATAAATACCTTCGGAATACGTATGCGTCATGAGTTTTTTGATAAAACCTTAACCGATAAAAAATCTGTAGAACATATATTAACTCATTTAGCTGACGCTAATTTTGATCCTGAATTTTACAAGCTCCACGAGAAAGAAATTGTTGACAAATTCAATATAGAAAACGGAACAAACATTCAATTAAAAAAGAAAAACTGGAAACGTATTTTCTCTAAAGCATAAACAGTAACGTATGAAAAACATTCAAAATACAGGCCTTGGCGTCTTCTTAATAGGATTGACTCTTTTTATATCACTTATTTTTTTAGGAAAATATGAACTTACTCCTACGCTGTTTGAACAAATTATCAGGGACAAAGGAATTAAAAGTGAATTATTCATTAACGACATGAACACTCATGTCGTTGGAAAAGAATTCACCAATCCATTTAGTTTTTCTTCCGAAATAATTTCTATCGGAAAAAAGTCAAATGCAATTCATAAAAAAAACAAAGAATACTCGAAATTTAATTGGGCCATTGAAAAAAAACCTCATAGTTTTATTTACGGAATAACTAAAAAATCAGGTACTGGGCTTATAAAAGAAAATAAAGGAATATTTTGGTGGCTAACATTTGGTTTAGCTATTATAGGGTCTTTACTATATATTATTCCTAACGTAATTACACTTGGTCCAAAAGGAATTAAAAATAATGGTGTGTTTTTAAACGCAGCAACAAACAGAGGCTGGATAGGCTGGTTTGTTTTTATATTCTTAGTTACTTTTTACCTATTACTTTATTTCTGGCCAGAATATATTGTTAACTGGACTTATATTGTAGATCCAATTAGTGAGTCGCTTAGTGGAAATCCTGCTGGACAATGGTTTTTATATGGGTTTCTATATTGTGTTGTTATGGTTGTTATGGCCATCAGAATGTATATTAAATACCGACATAACAAATATCAAATTTTACGAACTACTTCTGTATTATTTTTCCAAATTGTATTTGCTTTTTTGATACCCGAAATCATGGTTCGTTTTCAAATGCCTTGGTACGATTTTAAAAATGCTTTCCCATTAGATTATGATTTCTTCTTTAAATGGAATTTAAAAGAATTGACAAGTAGCGGTGGTATTGGTTTATTTATCTTGGTTTGGGGAATAGTCCTAACTTTAGTAATCGTGCCCTTAATGGTATATTTCTTTGGGAAAAGATGGTACTGTTCATGGGTATGTGGTTGTGGAGGATTAGCAGAAACTTTAGGTGACCCATACAGACAACTGTCCGACAAATCACTAAAATCATGGAAGTTTGAACGTTGGATCGTTCATGGAGTTTTGGTTTTTGCCATAGTAATGACAGGAATTACATTATATACATTCTTTGCTGAAACAGGAAGTGTATTAGGGATTAAAACAAGTAAAATTCAGGACATATACGGTTTATTAATAGGTTCTGTTTTTGCCGGAGTTATTGGTACAGGGTTCTATCCTATTTTTGGAAATCGTGTTTGGTGTAGGTTTGGTTGTCCTTTAGCTGCTTATCTAGGAATTGTACAACGTTTTAAGTCTCGATTTAGAATTACTACTAATGGAGGACAATGTATCTCGTGTGGTAACTGCTCTACCTATTGTGAACAAGGTATTGATGTTAGAGCCTACGCACAAAAAGGAGAAAATA
>Ga0209291_1002423_pt1 | contig 15086 bp, 15 predicted proteins | sample GOMGulsemesocosm_FD_184633 | JGI IMG/M metagenome (GOLD analysis project Ga0209291, IMG submission 184633) | Methane-oxidizing microbial communities from mesocosms in the Gulf of Mexico - GOM9B Gulf of Mexico (SPAdes) (version 2) | ecosystem: Environmental > Aquatic > Marine > Cold seeps...
GGTACCTAAGGATGGTGTTGCTATTCATATTAATGCGTTTAACTTTCCTATTTGGGGGATGTTAGAAAAGATAGCTGTGAATATGATGGCTGGTGTACCTGCAATTGTAAAACCTTCTGAATTTACATCTTATTTAACGGAGTTAATGGTTAGAGAGATTATAGCTTCTAAAATTTTACCGGAAGGAAGTTTACAATTAGTAACAGGTTTAGGACATGGCATTTTAGATCATGTGACTAATCAGGATGTTGTTACATTTACGGGTTCTGCTAAAACAGGTAAGATGTTAAAGTCTTTACCAAATATTGTGGATAATTCAGTTCCATTTAATATGGAAGCTGATTCTTTAAATGCATCTATTTTAGGAAAAGATGCTGTATCAGGAACACCAGAATTTGATATCTTTATTAAAGAAGTTCAAAGAGAAATAACGGTTAAGGCTGGGCAAAAATGTACGGCTATTCGTAGAATATTGGTTCCTGAAGATTTAATGGATGAAGTTCAAATGGCTTTATCAAAAAGATTAGAAAGAACAATTATTGGAGATCCGGCTAATGAAAAAGTGAAGATGGGTGCTTTAGCTTCTCATATTCAGGTGGAAAGAGTTACTGAAAGTGTAAATCTTTTAAAAGCAGAACAAGAAATTGTATATGGTGACATGGATAATTTTGATGTTGTTGGAGCGGACAGAAGTAAAGGGGCATTCTTTTCTCCAATTTTATTTAGAAATGATGAGCCACATAAAAAAGTAAAAGTTCACGAAACGGAATGTTTTGGACCAGTTTCTACATTAATGCCTTATAAAGACATTGATGATGCTGTTAAATTGGCTCGAATGGGTAAAGGGTCTTTAGTGTCTTCTATCATTACAGCTGATGATAAAATAGCAACTGATTATGTAGTTAATGCGGCATCAATGCACGGTAGAATTTTAGTACTGAACGAAAGGTGTGCTAAAGAAAGTACAGGTCATGGTTCGCCAATGCCAATGTTAACGCATGGTGGTCCAGGTAGAGCTGGTGGTGGTGAAGAAATGGGAGGAATGCGTGGAATTATGCATTACTTACAAAGAACTGCAATTCAAGGTCATCCTCAAACTATTACGGCAATTACAGGTCAATTTCAAATTGGTGCAGATCAACCAGAAGCGGTACCACATGTATTCCGTCAACATTTTGAAGAATTGAAAGTAGGTGATACTGTATTTACACATAAACATACAGTAACTGAAACTGATATTACAAATTTTGCAAATGTAAGTGGTGATAATTTCTATGCTCACATGGATGCTACTTCATTAGATGGAACAATTTTCGAACAAAGAGTAGCTCACGGTTATTTCTTATTGTCGAAAGCAGCCGGTTTATTTGTTGATCCTAAAAAAGGACCAGTATTATTAAATTATGGCGTTGAATCTTGTCGATTTACAAAGCCTGTTTATCACGGAACAACTATTGGTGTGCGATTTACGGTTCAAGAAAAAATTGACCAAGAAAAACGTTCTGAAGAGGATATCGCTAAAGGAATTGTGAAATTCTTAGTAGATATATTTGATCAAGATGGTGAAACTGTTGGGATAGCAACAATTTTGACAATGGTTAAAAAATTAAATCAAGATTAAATCAATTTGAATGTCACAAGTGTAAAATTATATGTTCTACACTTTTGACTTTTTTCATATAACATTATTAAAAATGAATGCAATAAATGAAGGTCATGTAGAGGTGGCTATAAACGAAAAGGGAATAGCAACAATTGAATTTGGACATCCATTGTCTAATTCATTACCTGGTAAAATTTTAAATAAATTAGCAGATACTATTACTGATTTAAGTGGGAATACTACTGTAAAAGTAATTGTATTAAAATCTCAAGGTGAGCGAGCTTTTTGTGCAGGAGCTAGTTTTGATGAATTAATTTCAATTAAAGATATTGAAACTGGAAAAGTGTTCTTTTCAGGTTTTGCGAATGTAATTAATGCGTGTAGAAAATGTACAAAATTAATTATTGGTAGGGTACAAGGAAAAGCCGTTGGTGGTGGAGTAGGTGTAGCATCTGCAGTTGATTATTGTTTTGCGACTAAGTTTGCTTCTGTTAAATTATCAGAATTAGCAGTTGGAATTGGACCATTTGTTGTTGGACCAGCAGTTGAGCGTAAGATTGGAATGAGCGCTATGTCTCAATTAGCAATTGATGCTACGGAATGGCAAACTGCACAATGGGCTAAAGATAAAGGGTTGTATGCTGAAATATTCGAATCTATTGAAGATATGGATAAAGCAGTTGACGTTTTGGCTAACAAATTAGCAGGTTCAAATCCAGAAGCAATGGAAATGTTAAAAGGAATTTTTTGGGAAGGAACTGAAGATTGGGATACTTTACTTAAAACAAGAGCAGCAATGAGTGGTAAACTAGTATTATCTGATTTTACTGTGAATGCTATTAATTCTTTTAAGAAGAAATAGATTAAAAGTAAATATTTGAAAATGGCTTTACATAATGTGTGAAGCCATTTTTGTTTGTGTGTAAAAGAGTTTTTAGTTCATAAGGTTAGCTTGTTAAAAAAATAGGTCATTATTAAGAATTTATTTTGAAAGAGTTATATTTGTGCTATGCTTTCTAAAAAAACAAAATACGGATTAAAGGCATTAGCTTTTATTGCAAGACAGGATGATAATAGTCCTGTTCAGATTTCAATGATCGCTAAAAGTGAAAATATATCTCATAAATTTTTAGAAAGTATTTTATTGACACTTAAGAAAGGTGGGATTCTAGCCTCTAAAAAAGGTAAGGGTGGAGGGTATTATTTAATGAAATCGTCAGAGGCCATTTTTATGACTGAAGTGATTAGATTACTAGAAGGTCCTATTGCTCTAATACCATGTGTAAGTTTAAATTATTACGAAAAATGTGATGATTGCCCAGATGAAGATGCATGTTCTGTGCACAAGTTAATGATTATGGTACGAGACAACACTTTAAAAGTGTTGAGGAATAATACTTTAAAAGATTTAATTTAAAATAATTACAATTTTTTTTGCTGATTAAAAAAAAGAATTTATATTTGCCGATAATTACCCTACTAAAACTATAGGGTTTATATGTTAGTAAGATGATAATAGAACAAACACTACAAACTAAGACGAGTTACGCTGAGGATAGGTTTACAGAAAAGCCAGTCAGAAGTGTTGTAAAGTCTTTAAGTTGGAGAACGATTGGAACTATTGATACAATATTGATATCATGGTTTGTAACCGGTACCTTAACCTTAGCTTTTTCAATTGGAGCTATTGAATTGGTAACAAAAATGATGCTTTATTTTTGTCACGAACGTGTTTGGAATTTAATTAAATGGGGTAAATGATCATGACTGAAGAAAAATTAAATGAATGGAATGCGTACTTACAAGATAAGTCACCGTTTCAAATTGTAGAGTGGGTAAGTAAGTTGAATAAAAAAACAGTAATTACAACTAATTTTCGCCCATATGAAGTAAATATTTTACATGCGGTTAGTAATGTAATTAAAGATATAAAAGTGCTGTGGTGTGATACAGGGTATAATACGCCTCAAACCTACAAACATGCTGTGGATTTAATTCAATTATTAAAACTCAATGTTGATTTGTTTGTACCAAAACAAACTGTAGCACACAGAAATGTGGTGATGGGAATCCCTGAAGTTGACACTGAAGCGCACACTGTGTTTTCAGAACAAGTGAAGTTAGAACCTTTTCGCCGTGCTATGGAAATTAACCAACCAGAAGTTTGGTTTACAAATTTGAGAAAGGGACAAACGGCGGTACGAGATGGTTTAGATATTTTGTCTTTAAGTAAAGCTGGTGTTTTAAAAGTAAGTCCATTTTATAATTGGAGTGATATGGAATTAGACATATACTTGAAACAATACAACTTACCAAATGAATTCAAATATTTTGATCCAACTAAAGTTTTAGAAAACAGAGAATGTGGAATTCACATTTAAAATTAAAAATAATGAGTAAAGTGTTAAATATAAGTCCTTTGGAAAGTGAGTCAATTCACATTTTTAGAGAAGTCATCAGTCAGTTTGAAAAACCAGTATTGTTATTTTCTGGTGGTAAAGATTCTATTACGTTGGTAAGGTTAGCACAAAAAGCTTTCTATCCTGGTAAAATTCCTTTTCCATTATTGCATGTAGATACTGGTCATAATTTCCCTGAAACTATTGAGTTTAGAGATAGATTAGCAAGAGAGTTAGGATTAGAATTAATAGTGCGTAACGTACAAGATAACATTGACTCGGGCAAAGTACGTGAAGAAACTGGGAGATATGCCAGTAGAAATATGTTACAAACCGAAACATTGTTAGATGCCATAGAAGAGTTTGGGTTTGATGCTTGTATTGGTGGTGCCAGAAGAGATGAAGAGAAAGCCAGGGCAAAAGAACGTGTTTTCTCGGTAAGAGATGATTTTGGACAGTGGGATGAAAAGAACCAAAGGCCAGAAGTGTTTGACATGTTAAATGGTAAAATTGATTTGGGACAAAATGTTCGTGTTTTTCCTATTTCTAACTGGACAGAACTAGATGTTTGGAGTTATATCCAAAAAGAGAAAATTGAAATTCCATCTATATATTTTGCACACAAGCGTAACACATTTGTACGTGATGGCATGATTTGGTCGGCAAATGACGCAGTTGTGTTTAGAGATGCGAATGAAGATGTTGAAGAAAGAATTGTAAGATTTAGAACCGTTGGAGATATGAGTTGTACAGCAGCTGTGTTATCATCTGCTTTCGAAATTGAGGATGTTGTTCAAGAAATTAGAGACTCTACAATTTCAGAAAGAGGGGCAAGAATTGATGATAAGCGCTCAGAAGCAGCCATGGAAAAGCGTAAAAAGCAAGGATACTTTTAAACAAAGTTAGATAGAAAGTGTAGCCTTGACTTTTATGTTAAGATAGAAAGTAAAGAAGGTAAAAAAGAATAAAAATGTTAATCATTTAACAAAAGGAATTGAGGTAATTCAAAAACTTATAATGATTTAATGTAAATAAAATTAAAATGGAAGTTTTAAAAATAGCTACAGCAGGTAGCGTTGATGATGGTAAAAGTACATTAATCGGAAGATTACTATACGATACAAAGTCTTTAACTGATGACAAGTTAGAGGCCATTCAAAATACGAGTAAACAAAATGGATTAGATTATTTAGATTTCTCTTTAGCAACTGACGGTTTAGTTGCTGAAAGAGAACAAGGGATTACAATTGATGTGGCCCACATCTACTTTTCTACTCAAAAAAGAAGTTACATTATTGCTGACACACCAGGTCATGTTGAATATACACGTAACATGGTAACTGGTGCATCAACATCTCAAGCGTCTATTATCTTGATAGATGCAAGGCATGGGGTGATTGAGCAAACGTCAAGACACTTTTATATAAACAATTTGTTGAGAGTAAAAGATATTGTTGTAGCAGTCAATAAAATGGATTTAGTTGATTTTTCTGAAGAGAATTTTAACAAGGTTAAAGCTGACATTACTAAGTTGTCTGAAACCAGTGAGTATAAAAACCAGAACATTACATTTATTCCAATTAGTGCATTGCATGGCGATAATATTATTGAAAAATCAGAAAAAACAGCTTGGTATAAAGGTGAAACTTTATTGACCCACTTAGAGGGAATAGAAGCACAAGATGTCTATGAAAAAGCCCAAACTAGATTACCTATTCAAACGGTAATCAGACCAAAATCTGAAGAATATCATGATTATAGAGGATATGCAGGTAAGTTGTATGGTGGAGATTTAGCTGTTGGAAATGAGGTGACTATTTTACCATCAGGAACAAAGTCTAAAGTGAAAGGTATTCAGTTTTTTGAAGAGTCGTTTGACAAAGCAGAAAGAGGAACATCAATTACAGTGACATTAGAAAATGATGTAAATGTAAGTAGAGGTGACATGATTGTGAAATCAGAAGAATTACCAGTAGTTTCAAAAGACATTAGAGCTACAATTTGTTGGATGGACGCAAAACCATTAACAGTATCATCTAAATATATTTTAAAACATGGTGTAAACCAAGTTTTGGCAAAAATAGCCACCTTAAATACTTTGGTTGAAACTGATTTCTCTGGTGAAAAAACAAATATCAATCAATTAGATATTAATGATATTGGTAAGGTAGATATTAAATTAAATAAAGCATTGTATTTCGATACGTATGCTGAAAACAAATCAAATGGGTCGTTTATTTTAGTAGACCCTCAAACTAATGCCACGGCAGGTGTTGGTTTTATTAAATAATAAAAAAAAGAATAGAAATGAAAGCTCCAGTAATGTATACTCAAATGATGTGTTGTATGGAAATGCCAAATTCCATGGAAGGATATAATAGTTGATATATGTTAAATTAATAATTCAATTTTTAGACCCTTTTGTGAAAGCAAAAGGGTCTTTTTTTTGATTAAAAAAATAAGAAATGAAAAGTTTTAGAACAGAATTAGAAAATCCAATAATCGAAAAAGATATTATCGAATTGGAGAAAAAAATTAGACAACACAAAAAGGGAGAAATTGATGATGAACGATTCAGAAGTCTACGTTTAGCTAGAGGTGTTTATGGTCAAAGGCAACTAGGCGTGCAAATGATTAGAATTAAACTACCATTTGGTAGAGTAACAGGTGAGCAATTGCATAGAATAGCGAACGTGTCTGACGAATATTCAAAAGGGCGTTTACACATCACAACTAGACAAGATATTCAGATTCACCATGTAAGCTTAGACCGCACGCCAGAACTGTGGGCAGAGCTTGAAAAAGATGATATCACATTAAGAGAGGCTTGTGGAAATGCAGTTAGAAACGTAACAGCATCTGAAACGGCAGGAATTGACCCGAAAGAGGCTTTTGATGTGTCTCCTTATGCAGATGCGGTTTTTAAATTCTTTTTAAGAAATCCTATCTGTCAAGATATGGGACGAAAGTTTAAAATTTCGTTTTCGGGATCCGCTGATGATACAGCCTTAAGCTTTATTCATGACCTAGGTTTTATAGCTAAGGTGATTGAAAGAAACGGTGTGAAGATAGATGGGTTTAAAGTGATGATTGCAGGTGGATTAGGGTCTCAGCCTAGAGCTGCAGATGTTGCTTTTGAATTTATTGAAACTGATAAATTAATTCCGACTATAGAAGGAGTAATAAGAGTATTTGACCGATTAGGTGAAAGAAATAAACGCGCTAAAGCAAGACTTAAGTTTTTGGTGAAAGATTTGGGATTAAAAGAGTTTTTAAACCTAGTTGTAGAAGAGAGACAAGCATTGGCTTATCAAATTTACCCAATTGACACATCAAATTTTGACAGGCTAAAGGATGTAAATTTAGTAAAGGTTGAAGAACAAGTTATTGAAGATGAAAAAGCATATTTGGCTTGGCGATACTCAAATGTAATTCAGCAAAAACAACAGGGCTTGTTTGCCATTGGAATAAAAGTGTTTCTAGGAGATTTTTATACTGACAAAGCTAGGGTGTTAGCTAATTTGATTAGAGGTTACGGAGGCAATGAAATTAGATTGACATTAAGACAAGACATATTAATACGTGACGTAAGAGAAGATTTGTTACCATTTTTTTACAATGAACTTAAAAAGTTAAATTTTGTTCAACTTGGCTATAACAGTACACATGATATTACTGCTTGTCCAGGTACTGATACTTGTAATCTTGGTATTTCAAGCAGTACAGGAATCGCTAGTGAATTAGAAAAAGTGTTAAAGGAAGAATATCGGTATTTGGTAAATGGCCATGACATTACGATAAAAATAAGTGGATGTATGAATGCTTGTGGTCAACATAATATGGCTCAAATTGGTTTTCAAGGTATGTCAGTTAAAGTAGGGACGGCTATAGCACCAGCCTTACAAGTTTTACTTGGCGGTAGAGTGAGTGGAAATGGCGCCGGAAGATTTGCTGATAAAGTAATTAAAATACCGTCTAAAAGAGGGCTTGAAGCATTAAGGTTAATCTTAAATGATTTTGAAAGTAACAATAGTCAGGACGATAGTTTTGTGGAGTATTATGATGAAAAGGGAAAGTTGTATTTCTATGATTTATTAAAGCCATTAGCTGATGTAACAAACCTTAAACCAACCGACTTTGTGGATTGGGGACATGATGAAAAATACATTAAAGCCATTGGTGTGGGAGAATGTGCTGGGGTTATGATCGACTTAGTAGCTACATTACTTTTTGAAAGTGAAGAGAAAATTGAATTAGCAGAGGAGGCTTTTAATCGTGACCATTTTGCTGACAGTATTTATCATGCCTATACCGCTTTGGTTAATGTGGCTAAAGCGGCTTTGATAGGAGAGGATGTAAAAACAAATACGCAAGCGGGAATTGTAAAGGATTTTGACATCAATTTTATAGATAACCATCAAGTTGATTTGAAAGGATCATTTGCTAGTCTAGTGTATCAAATTAAGAATAACGAACCAACTAAATCATTTGCATCAGCTTATTTAAAGCAAACGCAAAGTTTTTATAAGCAAATAGATGCATTTAGATTAAATAATATTGAAAATGAAAAATAATATAATACCAAAATTAACATTAGTAGGCGCAGGGCCGGGAGATCCCGATTTAATAACGGTTAAAGGGATAAAAGCACTAAATAATGCGCATGTAGTTCTATATGACGCTTTGGTGAATACCGATTTACTTGACCATGCGCCAGATGCCATTAAAATATTTGTAGGTAAGCGTATTGGATTTAAAAGATACGAACAATCAGAAATTAATGAATTGATAGTTCAAAATGTCTTTAATCATGGACATGTGGTGAGGCTTAAAGGAGGCGACCCATTTGTCTTTGGAAGAGGTTCTGAGGAGATTGAGTATGCGGAAACATTTAATATTGAAACAGAAATTGTATCAGGAATTAGCTCTTCTTTAGCTGTGCCAGCAAGTTTAGGGATTCCTTTGACACAGCGGAATGTAGCCAAAAGTTTTTGGGTGGTCACTGGTACTAATTTAGAATGCCAATTAAGTAAGGATGTTTGTTTAGCAGCTCAATCAACAGCAACTGTGATCATCTTAATGGGAGTAAGTAAACTAGCAGAAATTGTAAATGTATTTAGGTTAGAGGACAAAGGAAATTTACCAATAGCTATTATTCAAAATGGAACAACGGTTAATGAAAAAACAGCCATAGGTACAATTGACTCAATACAGGAGGTTGTAAAGTTTAAAAAAATAGGTTCACCGGCAATAATTGTGATTGGTGAAGTCGTTAAACACAGTAGGCAATTACGCTCTTTTTATGAAGAGTTTGCTGAAGTTAAAAATCAAAAGTTATGAATCAGAATGAATTATATCCCATCTTTTTAAAAGTCAATATACTAGATGTATTGATTGTAGGTGGAGGAGATGTAGCGCTTGAAAAATTAAGGTTCTTACTAAAGTCAAGTCCAAATGCTAAGGTTGTTTTAGTGACGAAAACGGTCCATAAAGATATTATTGAATTAGGAAAACATCATGATGTGAGTATTATCATTGATGACTATAGTCCGTCCTATTTAAATGAGCAGCATTTGGTTATTGTAGCAACTGATCATAAAAAAACAAATCAAATAGTTTATCATGACAGTAAAATGAAACACTTATTGGTTAACGTAGCAGACAATCCAAAATTATGTGATTTCTATTTAGGTGGAATCGTCACCAAAGGAGATGTCAAAATTGCAGTATCCACCAACGGGCGATCACCAACATTAGCCAAAAGGTTAAGACAATACTTTGAGAAAACCATTCCAAACGAAATAAATAATTTGGCCAGTAGCCTAAATATTTATAGAAATGACATGAATGGTGATTTTAAACAAAAAGTCAAAGAACTAAATGAGTTGACAGAGTTGTTAATTAAGTGAAGCTAACTACTATAAATAGTATAAAACACAAAACAAATAATAATAACAAAGTAATAAATTAAACAAAATGATAAAAACAGATATACTAATCATAGGTGCAGGGCCAGTTGGCATGTTCACCGTATTTGAAGCAGGACTTTTAAAACTTAAATGTCACTTAATTGATGCTTTACCAATTCCAGGCGGTCAATGCGCAGAAATTTATCCTAAAAAACCAATATATGACATTCCTGCGTATCCAGAAGTTTTAGCGGGTGATTTAATAGATAATTTGGCAGATCAAATTAAACCATTTGAACCGGGTTACACCTTAGGAGAACGAGCACAAGATATTGATAAACAAGAGGACGGTAGTTTTATAGTAACCACTAATAAGGGAACCAAACATCATGCGCCAATTATTATGATTGCCGGAGGATTAGGTTCGTTTGAACCACGTAAACCACCAATTCCAGGTATCGTTAATTATGAAAAAAGTGGGGTAGAGTATATGATTAAAGATCCTGAGGTTTACCGTGGTAAAAAAGTGGTGATTTCTGGCGGTGGAGACTCTGCCTTAGATTGGTCTATATTTTTGGCGGATGTTGCTGATGAGGTGTCTTTGGTACATAGGCGAAATGAGTTTAGAGGGGCGTTAGATTCTGTAGAGAAAGTAGCCGAACTAGGAAAAGAAGGTAAAATAAATTTGATTACTGATGCTGAGGTAAAAGAGATTTATGGAGATGGGAAAGTCGAAAAAATAATGATAAAGCATAAAACGGAAGGTGAAATTTATAAAGAACTCGACCACTTAATTCCATTATTTGGACTATCACCAAAGTTAGGACCAATAGCCAATTGGGGACTAGAGATAGCAAAAAATGCCATTGTGGTGAATAACGCTTTGGATTATAGCACAAACATACCAGGGATATTTGCTATAGGTGATGTCAATACTTATCCAGGTAAATTAAAGTTGATTTTATGTGGCTTTCATGAAGCTACTATTGCATTACAGTATGCCTACAAAATAATTAACCCAGATAAAAAGTATGTTATGAAATATACAACAGTTAATGGAGTAGAAGGATTTAATGGGATAGTTAAAAAAGTAGAAAAAGCGGTTTTGAAATCAGTATTATAGATAATTTCTGTAAGGAGAAATAAGCTTGTCAATAAACATAAACTATAATTATTCTTAAGAAGATAGGCTGATAATTGGAGCTGAATACTAATCCTCTTTTTTTGAGAGAAATGTTCAAATGACAACAATCAAGTTTATTGTATACTAAGTTATACATTTAACCAATTTTAAACTATTATATTTGTACTTCAAATTAGAACAATGGAAATTACAATTGACAATATAAAAACAGCTTTAAGTAAAGTTGTTGAACCAGATTTAAATAAAGATATAATTACTTTAGGTCTAGTAGATAAGATTAACGCTGAGCATAATTTTATCACCTTTTCTGTTAAGGTTTCAAACCCAGCAATGCATTCTAAAAAAAGAATGGAAGAGGCATGTGAGTTTGCTTTAGAGCGTGCTTTTGGAAAAGGAGTAAAATCTAATATTACGGTGGAAGCTTTACCTAAGGATAGAGACCCAACGATTAGAACTATTTTACCAAATGTAAAACATATTATAGCTATTGCTTCAGGTAAAGGTGGTGTAGGTAAATCTACAGTTACAACGAACTTAGCTGCAGGTTTAGCAAAAAAAGGATTTAAAGTAGGTTTAGTAGATGCTGATATTTATGGGCCAAGTGCACCTACAATGTTTGATTTAGTAGGGCAGAGACCTGAAGGTGTTGAGATTAATGGGAAAACATTGATTAAACCGCTAGAAAGTCATGGTGTAAAAATACTATCAATTGGATTCTTTTCTGATCCTGATCAAGCAGTTGTTTGGCGTGGACCTATGGCAACTAAAGCATTAAATCAAATGTTCAAAGATGCACAGTGGGGTGATTTAGATTATTTATTAATTGATTTACCTCCAGGAACAGGAGATATTCATTTAACTTTAGTACAAAATATTCCATTGACAGGTGCTATTATAGTAAGTACTCCTCAGGAGGTGGCTTTGGCTGATGCACGTAAAGGAATCAATATGTTTAAAATGGATACGCTAAAAGTTCCAGTAATTGGTTTGGTTGAAAATATGGCTTGGTTTACACCAGCTGAGTTGCCAGATAATAAATATTACATTTTTGGACAAGATGGAGCAAAGAATTTAGCAGAGTCTATGAATGTGCCGTTGTTGGCTCAGATTCCTTTAGTACAGTCAGTTCGTGAAGCAGGAGATGTGGGTAGACCTGCAGTTTTACAAGAGAATACACCTTCATCTAAAATATTTGATGAATTTGTTTCTACTGTGATCAAAAATGTTGAAGCGTAGTATCAATTTATTAAATTATTTATCTTTACAATTCAAATTATGGAAATTCTAGAAAAAATTGAAATAGCATTACAGTCTATTCGTCCTTATTTACAAAAAGATGGAGGAGATGTAGAATTTATAGAATTAACGGAAGATAAAATTGTAAAAGTAAGGTTGCTAGGGGCTTGTGTTAATTGTGATATGAGTGCAATGACTTTAAAGGCCGGAATAGAGGAGTCTATTAAAAGTGCGGTGCCAGAAGTGGTTTGCGTTGAAGCTGTATAGAGTCAAGTATATATTATTATTTATAAGCCATTAGTTTTTTAACTAATGGCTTTTATTTTTGAGTTAATTCTATTAAACAGTCGTTGCAAAGACAATCGTTATACTTTTCTTTTAATAATTTTAATTGTGCATTGCTTAATTTTAAAGAGAAACAATGACATTTGGTAATGTTTTCACCATTGCATTTAAAATCGGAATTGCATTTGTTACATTTTTTGATCATGTTGCGAAATTAAAAAATAATCAACAAAATGACAAGATATTAATCAAAAAGTTTTATCTTTGAACTAAATTCAAGTATTATGATTGGTAAAAACTTAAAAGCATTACGTAAATTTAAAAAGTATTCTCAAGAGGAATTTGCTACTCATTTAGGTTTAACCCGTTCGTCATACAGTGGTTATGAGAATGGTGTGGCTGAGCCTAATCTACAAACCTTAGTTAAGATTAGTGAGTTTTATAAAATTTCATTAGATAAATTAGCTAAGGAAAATTTCGAATCTTATTCAGAAAAAAAATGGGACGATTTATTCAGAGGTGTACAAGCAGATTTGGAAGGTAAAAAATTAAGAATTTTAGCAACTACAGTGAATGAAAATGATGAAGAGAATATTCAGTTGGTTAATGTGAAAGCAAGTGCAGGCTATACATCTGGTTATTCTGACCCTGGATTTATAAGTGTATTACCTACTTTTCAATTACCTTTTTTAAAAAAGGACAGGACTTATAGAACTTTTCCTATTAAAGGAGATTCTATGCCGCCTGTTTCTGACGGAAGTTACGTTGTAGCTGAATATGTAGAGAATTGGAATTCGATCAAAAGTGGGTACCCTCATATTATTGTAACAGAGGATGATGGAATTGTATTTAAAGTAGTGTTTAACAGATTAGGTGATAATCAATCGTTTCAATTATGTTCAACAAATCCATTTTATGAACCGTATGAAGTTCACGCCAATAAAATTGTAGAAATTTGGAGATTCGTAAATTACATTTCATCCGACATGCCGGTGACTGAATTTAAAGAAAGCGAATTAACAAAAGCTATTTTAGATTTACAAGCGGATGTGAAGCATATGAAAAATACATATACACCTCATTAAATGGAATCATATACTCACCTTAATTATAAAGTAAAACCTTTTTTTGTTAGTGATATTGAAAATAATGAAGGCTTTTTTTATTCAAAGAAGCAGTTTTTCTTTTTTAAAGATAATGAAGAGGATGAAAATTATTTAGTCATGCTGATAGCAAAATCAAAACAAGATTTTATTAGGTATTGTGAAGAGAATTTGATTGTAATTCCCGTTTTGTTTTGGGGTAAAATAAAACGAATGCAATAATAAATTATTATTATTACTTTTACATCCAACTTTTTATCAAGAATTATGAAATTAATATTACAACTCTTATTCGTTTTTTCTATTTCACTAGCAAGTGCAACTGAAGATTCATTATTTATTAGAAAAATTCATACTGAGGCACTAGTAAAAGGAGAAGCATATGAAAATTTACGTTCCCTGTGTAAAGGCATAGGTGCTCGTATTTCTGGTTCAGCTGAGGCTGAAATGGCAGTACTTTGGGGGAAGGATTTATTGGAGACTTATGGTTTTGATAAAGTATATTTACAAGAGATTAAAGTACCACATTGGGAAAGAGGAACAACAGAGGCAGCTTGGATAATAAATGAGAATAATGACATTCTTAAATTAGATATTTTGGCTTTAGGTAGTTCAATTGCTACAAATGGTTTAATGGAAGGTGAAGTAGTTGAAGTTGAAAATTTAAAAGACTTACAATCTAGATCAAAAGCTGAAATCGAAGGAAAAATAGTGTTTCTTAATAAACCATTTGATCAAGCACATATTCAAACCTTTAAAGCATATGGTGCGTGTTATCCGATTCGTGGATACGGTGCAATTGAAGCTTCTAAATTAGGTGCAAAAGCAGTAGTGATAAGATCTTTAGCAACACCAACGGATGAACATGCGCATACAGGAACAATGTCTTATAAAGATGGGGTAAAGAAAATTCCAGCGGCAGCAATAAGTACTATAAACGCAGATCAATTATCGGTTTGGTTGAAAAAAGGGAAGGTAACTTTAAAGATGGAAATGGATTGTGAGCAAATGGAAGACGTTACTTCTTATAATGTTATTGCTGAAATGACAGGTCAAAAAGATGAATCAATTATTACGTTTGGAGGACATTTGGATTCTTGGGATGTTGGAGAAGGAGCACATGATGATGGAGCAGGAATTGCCCATTCAATTGAAGCGTTAAGGATTTTAAAAGAGTTAGGGTATAAACCAAACCATACGTTACGATTAGTATTATTCATGAATGAAGAGAATGGAAATATGGGCGGGAAGTCTTATGCAAAAAAAGCGTTTGAAAAAGGAGAAAAACACATTTGTGCTTTAGAAACGGATAGAGGTGGTTTTTTACCAATTGGTTTTGATATTGTTGGAAATGCTAAACAAATTGATTTTGTGAAGTCATTTAAACCTTTACTTTATGATTTTCAA
>Ga0209291_1002425_pt1 | contig 15079 bp, 6 predicted proteins | sample GOMGulsemesocosm_FD_184633 | JGI IMG/M metagenome (GOLD analysis project Ga0209291, IMG submission 184633) | Methane-oxidizing microbial communities from mesocosms in the Gulf of Mexico - GOM9B Gulf of Mexico (SPAdes) (version 2) | ecosystem: Environmental > Aquatic > Marine > Cold seeps | place...
GTTAAAGCCCTATTGTACACTCTTACCTCTTGTATAACCCCATCAAAATGACGATTGTCTCCATTACTTTTTCTACCTATTTCAAAATCATGAGTATCAGAGTTTAAATTACTTCCTGTTGTTGATCTCACAACCTTTTCTTCACCATTTATATAAAGTCTTAGTTTATCTGTTGTCCCTCCTTCATATACTGCAGCTACGTGTACCCATTTACCAACAGTTAAAGCAGCAGTAGCAATGGCAGGTGTAGTAACAGTAGTACCCGTTCTTACTTCTACTCTTACTTCTCCTGGACCACTGGTAAATACCCTAATACTGTTTTGCCCGAACAAATCAGCACCTTCTAAAGCATCCGTTTTTACCCATCCCATTATAGTACAATTTTGTAAACCTTGGACCAAAGGACTTCTAGAAGCATAATCATCTGTACCATCAAAATCTAAATTATTAACTGGTACTGTACAACTAGGGTTTATATTAGATGGTGTATCGCTCCAACTATTTATAGCTGTCATATCTGCTCCAGTTAAAAGATTATAATGTAATTCTGCAATATCCTGATTAAACTGAGCATTAAGCCCTCCATAAAAGGGTAACTGCACTTCTGTGCTAATTATTATAGTTCCATCTGAAGAAACCGGTTTAGCAGGAAACAAAGCTACTGTAGTAAAATCACAAGGATCAAACGGACCAGATAAACCAAATGAATCTGGAGAATACACTTTATTTAGCACAGGTACATTTAGCAATGTTGCATAGCTAGATGTGTTATCAAGTGAAGATAGTGTAGATAAACCACCAGGCCCTGCACTAGGATGTGTTCTAGGCATAAATGGAACGAAACCTTCAAAAAAAGTACCATAAGACAAGTTAGTTCCAAAAACATTGTTTATCGTTGTAATAGCGTTGAGGTTGGCTGGGGCTGGGGCTGAACTCATGTAATAAGTATCCACTTGTTCTGCTATCCAAACTATATGCCCTCCATTATTAACAAAGCTCTCTGCTATTAACCTTTGAGCACTCGTTATAAACTCTGATGCCTCCGGAGCAAAAGTATAATATTCATTTATCATTAACACATCATAATTAGATGTGGTTACAGTAGTATTTATGTTTCCTCTTGTTATATTAACCGTAGAGAATCCTGCATTTGTGTAAGCAGTAGTAATATCTGTATTTGCAAGAAATGGTGCTCCTAAACCAGGTGAAACATCTACGAATACTCTTACTGTTTGAGAGTACGAACACATGCCAATTATAAAAAATATAATAAAAGATATAAGTCTTGGGTATTTTTTTTTCATAACAATTTGACTTTAAATGATTAACGCATCAAACATAAAGATCTAATCGCTCTTTTAAATAAAATCTACATCACAAAAAAATAACCCTCGACAAAATTTGTATCACAAAAAAATAACACACCCAATTATTATGTGTTGATTTTAAAGGACTTAATCTTTCGTTTGTAGAATTTCAACTAATTGTTGTATTAATCAATTTAAGTTAATTAAGGGTTGTTATAGTAAAAAGTAAATACCAATACTACATCAACTGCTACACCTCAAGATTACACATTCGACATTAATGAATGTGAAAAATAATTATATTTATCCTAGCACAGCAAAAAAATAATTTCATGTATTTAACCACCTTTTAAAACACAGGTTTTTAATTAGAATTACATAAGTATATATCTAATATAGCAACAGACCTTTTTTAATACTACAAATACACAACTATATTGTAAAAAATAACTAAATTAGTGTTATACATTTTATTTTAACTCCAATTCAATAAGTTATTATGATTATCAAAAAGATAAATTTATTAACAATTAAAATTCATTTTTTTTTTTATAAAACTAATAATATTATAAAAATAATTTTAACCTTTTTAGCTTTTACATGTCTAGTAAATTCTTTTGCTCAATTAAAACAAAAAAATAACAAAGACAGTATTAATCGTCTAATAAAAAAAACTACTTTAAAAGATGATCTACTTAAACTTAATATTGAGTTAGTAAAGCTACACTCTTTAGCTGCTGAAAAAGAAGACGCTCGTATACATCTTTTAAAAGCAAAATCTTTATCAGAAGTGTTAAATACAAAAAAATCTTTTTACAATTATTTTTATGCTAAATCCTTCTACTTAGGTAGATTTAACCAAATAGATAGCTCCATCTTTTATTCAAAAAAAATTTTAAAAGATATAGACTTGTCTTCTAAAAGCGAAGTTATCATCCCTACCTATTTCCTAATTGGAAATTCTTTTTTACAAAACAGAGATTACGAAAATGCATTAAAATATACACTTGATTTAAAAAAACGAAAAGGGTTAAAATATGGAGATAGCACTGAAATATATAATCGCTTGGCCTTTATCTATAATGAATTGAAGGACTACAACAAAGCTGTAGAATATATTAATACTTCTTTAGGGTTAGTGCGCAAAAAATCTGACCCTGAAGAATTAGTCTATGCCTATAGTACTCTTGGCACTATATTATATTCTAAAAATGAATATCAAAAATCCATAGAAAACTTCAATTTTGCAATAAATATTCTTGACGATAAATTACAAAAACTACCTCATTATCAATTAATCCAATCAACTATAAAAAGTAATTTAGGGATAGCTTATTACAACACCAAAGAATATAATAACGCCATTAAAACACTAAATGAATCTATAAACAAAAATCCAAACGAGAATGTTGTTACTGAAAGTTATTTATACTTAAGTAGAGTCTTTTTCAAAGAAAACAACCTCATTGAGGCTCTTGATAAAGTAAACATAGCAATTGATTTAGCAGTTAAGAATAATATAAAATCTATACAGATTGAATCTCAATTATTAAAATCAGACATCTTATTAGCTAAGAAGGATCGTTTCAACGCAATAATCGCTTCAAAAGAAGCATTAAAGTTAAGCAAAAACAACTCTTTACACAATCTTGAAATTGAGTCTTTAGAAAAATTGTCAGAACTTTTGAGGAGCACTAATATTAATGAATCTTATCAATTACTCAAATTAGTAAACAGCAAAAAAGATTCTATTTATAAAAACAAAGAAAAAAGCATTCGGTTAAAATCAGACATTGAATATAAACACCTTGAGACTCAAGAAAAACTAATTAAAAGTAATTTAAAGCTAGAAATTTTAGAACAGAAAAAAAAGGCTGATAGAAACAAACGGTATGCTTTAGTAGCACTAATTATAATTATAACAACTTCTCTCCTTATTGTAATTACAAGGCAAAAAAAACTTATTAAAACTAGAAAAATAATTCACGAAAAAGAGAAAGAACTTATAAAGGTTAAAGAGATTACTATTGAGCAAGAAATAAACTATAAAAATAAACAAATTACAGATTTTGCTATTCACATAAGTAAAAAGAATGAGTTATTAGCTCAAATAAGAGACCTGATAAAGAAAATGACTTTAAGCAATCTTCCCAAATCAAAAAGTCAATCTAAAGAAATTATATATTTTATAAATGACTCAATTTCTAAAAATAAAGAAAAAGTGGCATTATACGCTAAGAGCTCAAATTTAACTGATACCTTTGAAAAGAGAATTATTGATTTATTCCCTGATTTAACAAAATCGGAAAGAAAAATTCTTATTCTACTTCGATTAGATTATTCATCAAAACAAATTTCATCACAACTTAACGTTAGTGAAGCTAGTATTAACAACAGAAGGCTTTCTATAAGAAAAAAAATTGGAGTTGAAAAAGGAGACAATCTTTCTGAATTTATTAAAAACCTATAATTCAAAGAGTAAGGTACAAACTCAAACAATATTTAACCATTGCTACTTTATAGGAAAAACTATCCTGTAAGATGTTCCTTTTATATTTGTTATAATAACATGTCCTTTTAACTGCTTAACAAAAGACCTAATTAATTTAGATCCCATACCTTCACTTTCATTACCCAAATCAGCATCACTACCCCCCTTACCATTATCACTCAAAACAAACTCTACATCATCACCAACAGTTGCAAATTTCCCTTTAATTTCTGGATTAAGGCAATCATCAAAAGCATACTTTAAAGAATTCGTTATTACCTCATTTATTATTAGACCTAATGGCAACATCTTTTTGGCATCCAAATAAACTTCTTCTATAGAAAAGTTTAAATCAATCTTTTTAGCCACCGAATAACTCTTAACAATTTCCTTAATCAATTCAGGAATATATAATTTAGTATTTAAATCTTTAAAATCCCCTGTTTTATACATTTTCTCATGCAACTTAGCCATTGACCTAACTCTACTTTGAGTCTCCTTAAACATCCCAACTACCTTTTCATCATTAACTTTACTTGATTGCAAACTCAACAAACTATTAACTACTTGCAAATTATTTTTTACACGATGATGAATTTCTTGGAGTATTGCTCTTTTTGATTCATTTTTTTCACTAATCTCTTTATTCTGTTTTTTAAGTAACAAATTAACTTGCTGCTTTTTTCTATACCCCCAAAAAAACAATAACCCAATAATGATTGACAAGAAAAATGCTATCATCAGGAATACATCAAACCGTTTAGCTCTATTTAACTTAAGCTCCTGAACCTCATTCTTAAACATTAACAACTCTATTTCTTGTTGCTTTTTTTTAATATCAAATATTGCTTTTTGTTTTATTACTTTTTTTTCAATATCATCATCACCATATTCATCTTGCCTTTTTACATATAATAAATGCTCTTCATAAGCTTTCTTCCATTTTTTTTCTGCTTCATGTATTTTAGATTTTAATAACGATAACTCTAAATTGATTGTTTTATGTTCACTTTTTTCCAACAAAATTTTCACTTTATTAGCATATACTTTTGCTTTTTTAGTATTACCTTTTTCTAAATAAGCTCTTGTAATTTCTTTAAAAGAATACATTTGTTCTACCTTATCACCTATTTCTTCTGATATTTCACTTCCTTCTTTACAATAAGTAATTCCTTTATCAAAATCTTTTTTACTAATATAAACTGCCCCCAACCTATTTAAAACAGTAGAAACATACACTTTATAATCGTTTTCTTTTCCTATAGCTAAACTCTTATTTAAATACAGTATAGCTTTATCATTATCATCAGCTCTATAATACTCTCCTCCTATATTTAATAAGGACACGCATATTAACTTTTTATCTTGAATAGCCTCTGCTATATGAAGTGATTTTTTTAAATAATCAACGCTCTTACTTAAATCTCCGTAACTAGAATACAAAACAGCTATATTATTATATGATTCTGATAAGCCAATACTATCACTTATAACCTCTCTAATAGACAATGCTTTATATGCACATTCTAAAGACTTTGAAAAATCACCAATATCATTATAAAAATACCCTTCATTATTAATTGTGTTTGCATAGTATTTCAAGTATATTTTTTCTGAATTACCTATTAATTCTGATTGATAATCTTCAACAAACTTCCCTAGTTTTTTTTTCGTATAATTATGCATCCATTGGTTATAAGACAACCAAAGTTTATCATTCCAAGAATCCTCTATAAGTGTATTTATTAGCTCCAATCTTTTAAAATCAGACGTTTCTTTATGATATTTACTAAGCAGGCTATTTATTAGCTCTTCCTCATTTATTGTTAACTCAGATAAATCTAAACTATCTACCAAATAATAATCTCTATCTAAATATTCTTGGCTGTATACAATAGAACATATAAGCACTATTAACACAAACATCTTTTTTCTAAAAAACAGTACACTACAAATCATAATCTAAAAGTATCTAGCTATAGAACAAGGTGTTACAAATATACGAAAGCAATAATAATCACATACAGCTATATAATATTAAAATTATTTACAAATAAAAAGCCAAGTGTTTAAGTAAACGCTTGGCTTTTAAAAAAAGCCAAAAATCTTTTATTTATTCAATAACTATTTTTTTAGTTACTTTTTTATCATCACTCTCTACTATTAACATATATATTCCAGAAGACATCCTATCTAGGCTTAAACGTTTTTCAAAAGTACTAGCTGTATTCTTTTCTAATTGAGTAAATATTTTTCTCCCTCTGATATCAAATAAAGATAGCTGTACATCTTTATTTGTACCTATACTAATATTTAAATATTGATTAGTTGGGTTAGGATAGATATTAAAAAAACTAAACTCGTTAGGTTTAACTGGTAAAGTAACCTGAGTGCCAAAAAAGAAATCTCCGTCTACTCCAGTAAAACTTCCTGAAACTTTGTGACCAGCTGTTCCAAAAGCAGTAATTGTTGCCACCACTGTTTCTATAGTAGAACTAGATACATCTCTATTAATATACAAACTAGATCTCGAGCTACCTGTTGCAGCTTCCCATCCTGCTAATTCAGCTTCTGTAAAATAAAAATCGATTGTTGAGCTTCCCGAATTTGTTGTGTTGGTAGCCGCTATTCTAAACACCTTATCCGTAACTAAATTAGGTGAAGACGATCCTCCATAAGCCTGGGCTGAAGTTCCTGCTCTATTTACAGATGCCGTTATACAGCCATAATTAAACGAATCGTTATTCTGTATATCTAACATTGCATTACCATTGGTAGTATCTTTGGTATAAACTGTACCTGCTCCTTTAAGGGTTAATTGATCTGCCGAACCAGTATTAACAACTGTTTGTACAGCCAATTCTGTTGTAACAGAAAAATCATCCACCATAAACACATAAGAATTTGCAGAAACATTATGAATTGCTATATATACGTTTTGACCATCGTAAGCAGACAAATCATATACATACTCTATCCAAGCTACAGGTGCTTGATGATATGGTGTTACGGAACCTGAATTAGGTTGTATAGTAGTAAAACTTGCTACATTGGTGTCTGTAGTAGAAACTTTAACATTAAATCTTTCTAAGCCCCAAGTATTGTCTAAAGTTCTAGCCCAAAAACGTAATTCACTATTAGTTCCAGTTAATTGAATTTGCGGTGTAAAAATATGATCATCGTTTAAGGCTGTATCTGTACCTGAAGGGGAGTTATTCACTGTTGCTGCAAAGCAATATAATCCTTGGTCACCTGTTCTTGGGTTCCAGTTGGCTACAGCCGCAGGATATGTTTGAGAAGGGTTAAATACGATAAAAGTTCCTACATATCCCTCATTTAGAAAATCTACTGCTCCATCACCATAATGAAAGTTTGAATCACCATCATTCATTGTCCATCCACTTAAGTCTGTATCAGCTATAGAGAACGCGTCATAGCTTTCAAAACCATCACTAAATATAGTTGTTCTTGAAAGACCATTAGCATAATCATTATCTATAATACTGAAAGTCATTTTATTCCCTTTTGTATTTGCTATTGCTGAACCAGAACCAGATACCGTAAATGTTATTATTAATTCTTCATCACCCTCAACTAATCCGTCATTAAAAACTCTTAATACAAGATTTTGATCTGTAGTAGAACCTGAAAGGAAGGTAACAGTTGGCGTAATAAATTCAATATCTTGTGCATTAGCTGTTGAAGCTCCATCAATAGAAAAAGTTACTATTGCATCTGCTGAATCAGATGTTTCTATAGATAAAGGAATGGTATATTCTGTAAAATTACAATCTGTTGTTTCTCGAATAGTTGTAATATATCTATCCTCACAATCTCTCTTTTTAAACTCTACGTAAGGAACCAAGGCATTACATACTTGTGAGATAAGTAAATCATCTCGTCTAGGTGAATTTAATAATACAGCCATCATTCTATCTGCCTGTTGTTGTGTAAATATATTCATAATAACATCATCTGAATAATCCATGTAGTTTTCTACTTGTCTTACATTTCCACATTGAGTTGGCCCAGGAGAAGAATTGGCATAGAACTGACCATCACAATTTGGGGTGTCTGGACAAGAATCGTCCACATTACAATCTCCATCTCCCCATAAATGACGTAACCCAAGCATATGACCAACTTCATGAGTCATTGTTCTTCCTTTGTCATATTGAGTACCACCATAGTTACCCCCTGGGAAAATTGTTCTTGAACCAAAAGTATCATATCTAGCTATAACACCATCAGTTGATGCTGAAAAATTTGCTTCATCACAGTCTTGAGGAGGCATACCAGCTAAACCTGAACCTGTAGGGAATTGTGCATAACCAAGTGTAGACGCTAAATCTCCTCCAAAATTAGCAGTCCACATATTTAAGTACTTTGTAGGATCCCAAATAGTATTGGGTTTAAGCGTTCCTTGTACAGCAGCACTATCCCATGAAGCTTGCCCCAAGTTATGCCTAACAATACCAGTAGTAGGATTACCACTAGGGTCTACTTGAGCTAAACAAAACTCTATCATAGTATCTACTCCTGCTCCGTCACCTGGAGTTCCCGTTTGCTTCCTAAAATCTTCATTATAGATTTGTATTTGAGACAAGACTTGCCCATCTGCTATATTTTCGTTAGTACCAATAGCATCTCCATTATGAACTACATGAACTACTACAGGAATGGTAACTACTCCCATTTTCCCTTGCTGTCTCATTTGTTTAACTTCCTCTATTTTAGGTTCTAGCCAATCTTCAAAAGCTTGGTCTGTCATACCAATACTTGCTCTTAAATTCGCCAATCGCATTTCACGAGTAGCACACCTAACCGTTCCTCCTGGCCCTTTATTAGCCTTACTCAACGCTTGAGTAAACTCTACGCCTGTATTTTTCTTTAAAGCAACTTTTTGTTGACTAAAACCTGAAAAACAGGCTGCCACAGTAGCTAACAAAAAAATACTTTTAAAAGTAATTTTTTTCATCTTTTTATAATTTATTAAATATTGAGATTATAAAAATAGACATCTTCACCATTGTGTATAACAGGTTTTATATAACAAAAAACACACTCGTTATATTTTTGTTATATGAAGTATACAAGAAAACTATCTATAGGAAAAGAATTTAGCACTATAAAATTCTTTTTTTATTTAATTTAGTAAGTGAAAAAAATTACAGAATAGCAACAAGGAAAACAACAACTTAATACAAAAAAACATATTGTTTTTTTGTAACATAGATACTTCTAGACATAGTTTACTATGCTCTATTTAAACAAAAATGCGTGGGCAACTTTACAAGAATATATGCATTAGTTAATGCTCGAAACGAATTTATATGGTGCATAAATAATAAAAGCGCCCTATAAAAAAGGCGCTTAAACATACTACATATATGACACAATGCAGTTAAAAACAGTTTAATGGAAATAATGCATTATTAACCCTAACAAATAAAAACAAAGTACCATCATAAAGAAAACTGTTTTACTTTTATAAATAATATTATTTCTTTAAAATCAATCACTCATTTGAATTAGTTATGACAAATTCTGTTCTTCTGTTTAATTGATGTTCCTCCTCAGAACATTCTACTCCATCTTCACACTTATTTATTAATTGGGATTCCCCGTACCCCTTTGCCGTTAAACGATCTTTAGCTATTCCTTTAGATATAATATATGCTACTGTTGAGTTTGCTCTTCTTTCTGATAAACGCTGGTTTGAAGCTTCTTTTCCTCTAGCATCTGTATGAGAACCTGCTTCTATTTTTATTTCAGGATATTGCTTCATTACTGCTACAACTTTATCTAACTCTAAAGCAGCATCAGGACGGATAGCCGACTTTCCTAAATCAAAATAAATAGGATTAATCTTCACCATAATTTCATCATCTCTAACTTCAACAGCATTAGGTACTAAAGCAATATTCTGCGTTAGCTTAGCATCAAAATCTTTATTAGTAGTTAAAGCACTATAAGAATCCTCGTAATTAGTTAATGATGCTCTTAGATTATATTTTTTATTACACTCCAATGATGCATAACTATATTTTCCAACCGCATCTGTTGTTACTTCTTGCCCACTTATACTAATTAAAACATTTGCTAAGGGCTTTTTTGATACAGCATCTATAACTATTCCTTCTAATTGCTGTTTGCATTTTCTAAATGAGAAAGCATAAATATCATCATCTCCTTTACCTCCTTCTCGATTAGAAGAAATAAAACCAAACTTTCTATCATTGTCTATTACAAAAGAAAAATCATCGCCAGCACTATTAACTGGTGCTGGTAAATGAGACAATTTGTTGGTATTAAAATTGTAGGCATACACATCTAAATTACCCATACCCCCTTGACGGTTAGAAGCAAAATACAACACCCCTTCTTTACTCATATAAGGAAACATTTCTTTAGAAGCTGTATTTACACCTGCTACTTTTGTAGGCGTACCATAAGTTCCGTCTGTATGAACAGCTACACTATAAATATCTGTATTACCTGGTTCGTTATTCATATCAGATACAAAATACATAGTGTTATCATCTGAACTTAACGTAGCTAGTCCGCAAGAATAATCATTAGAATTAAAAGGCAACTGCTTAACATTACCATATTTACCACTAGCATCTTTTGTAGCTACATATAAATTTTGCGTACTCTTACCCGTTACAGATGATTTTCCTCTTTTATTGTTATGAAAATCATTTCTCGTAAAATAAACCTTAGACAAATCTGAGGTAAATACAGCACTTGCTTCATGGTATTTAGAGTTTACATCACTAGAAAAAGCAGTAACATCTACCAATACACCATTTTCATCTACTGTAGCAATATACAAATCTAGAAAAGGCTGCTTATTTCCTTCCCATTTTTTCCCACCCTGCTTAGGTTGAGAAAAAATTACCTTATCACTACCATAAAAAGTAGTTCCGAAATTAGACAGTTCTGTGTTTATTTCTGAATTTATTAGTTCGTACTTAACTGGAGATTGTGCTAACACAAACCCAGAAAACGCTATCATTATAATATTTAATATTTTCATTTTTTTAATAAAATTTGGGTTAGAAAAATCTTGGTGAAGTAAATTCTTTCTTAGTAAAGTTTAAATCAAATTGTAGAAAGAACTCATGTGATGATTTTGCTGCCACATTAATATCACTGGTAATATAATCATACGCATACCCTAAACGAATACTTTTTGAAAAAGCAAAACCTACTAAACCACTAATGGCATCTTGATAACGATAAGAAGCTCCCAGCTCAAACTTATCATACAACAAAACGTTTGCATTTATATCAAAAGATACTGGAGCATCAAATGTACTTTTCAACAAAGCAGAAGGTTTAAGTTTTGTATTTGAATTTATATCAAATACAAAACCTCCAGTTAAAAAATAATGTTGAGATTCTGTACCATATTTAACACCATCTACATCTAAATGAGCTCCACTTAGCATATTTGGTACCGATAACCCTACGTAATACTTATCTCCATATAAAAAGGTTCCCAAACCAACATTTCCTGTTGTATTACTAACATCATTAGCAAACAATGGGTCTGATTCGTCTATAACTATAGTTTCTGAATTTAAATCTCTATCATGCAATGTTGCTCCTGCCTTAACACCAAAAGCCAATTTAGATTTCTCATTTAATTGCAATGTATATGAAAAATCTGCATATAAATTATGCTCTTTTACAGGTCCAATTTGATCTGAAATTACCGATAATCCCAATCCTACATTCTTACCTACAGGACTATGCCCTGAAAAAGTAATTGTTCTTGGTGCATCATCTAAACCCGACCATTGATTACGATATAAAGCCACTACAGATAATCCGTCTTTAGATCCTGCATATGCAGGGTTCATAACTGCCTGGTTAAACATATACTGAGTGTATTGCGGATCTTGTTGCGCATGCGTACAATAAAACCCTAATACAGCAAGCACTGTTAGTAATATATTCTTATTTATTTTCATATGAAATACGTGTTATTATTATATATATGTGTGTATTGAAGATCTTAACGCTCTCTAATAATATAAATCCATCCTGTTAACTCTCCTCTTTCTTCAGTTTGCATACTATAGAAATAAGTTCCATCAGGCAACTCTTTTTTATTGTCTGACAAGCCCTCAAACTCATTAGTATAATTATCCTTTTCATATACTTTAGTTCCGTACCTATTAAAAATTTGTATGTTTTTAACTACTAGCCAAGCCACTTCAAAAAAATCATTCTTACCATCGTTATTAGGACTAATTGCATTAGGTATTACACATGACTCTTCTGTTAGGGTAACACTAACCGTTGCTGTACATTCATCAGAATTTGTTGCTACAACAGAATATTCTCCTATTTCACTTGCTTCATAAGTAGAAGATGTAGCCTCAGAAATATCCACACCATCCAACAGCCATTGAAATGTAGTAGATGAATCTTCAGAAGAAACACTTAATATATTTGAACTCCCTATACAAAGCGTCGTATCTCCTACAATTGGATTAACTGTTGCTGAAGAGGAACTTACTGTTACCGACAACATAGAAGAACATGGTGCTGAATTAGTTGCTACAATTGTATATTCGCCTGTTTGGCTTACAGTTATTACAGCGCTAGTTTCACCAGAAATATCCACCCCATCTAATTGCCATTGGTAATTCAAACCTGTTTCTGAGGTTTGCACAGTCAATGTTGTAGACGCTCCATCACAAATAACTAATTCACCTATAATCTGATCTAAAACTGGGTAATCACCACCTTGATCGACAAGATTTACAGTATTTGTCAATACCGTATTTGTAGTTCCATCATTTACTGTTATACTTGTATATTGGCCTTCTTGTAAATTATTTATAGTAATTTCTCCTGAAGCATTTGAAGTATAAGATGTAGGACCAACTACTGTAGAACCACCTACTGTATAAGTTACATTATAAGTTGTACTAGCTGTTAAACCAGAAATAACTAAAGAACCATTATCTCCATCACAATTATCTGGGTTAACACCAACTACATTAATTGCAGGAGCAGCACAAGGACAATCTGAATTACTATTAGAGGATGTATCTGCCCAGCTATTAATACTTGTCATATCTACTCCAGTTAATAGATTGAAATGCAAAATTGCTATATTATCATTGAATTGAGTATTATTAGCTGATGGTCCTGTCATTGGATCATCTGCTGAAAAAGGACTTAACAGCTCTGTAGAAATAATAACCGAGCCTTCTGTAGAAATAGGTTTTTCTGGAAATAATGCCATTACGGTTGACTCACAATCATCAAAGTTAGTCATACCATCAAAAGAATCTGGAGAATATACTTTATTACATTCTGGTACATTTAATAAGGTAGCATAGCTACCACTCCCGTCAAGAGATATTGCTTGTGAAAGACCTCCTGGACCATTACTTGGATGAGTTCTAGGCATTAGAGGAGACCCCATTCCTCCGTTACTAAAATAAGCGCCGTAAGCTAAGCTAGCGCCATAAATATTATTTATTGTCGTTATTGCGTTAGAGTTTTCTGGAGCTGGACTTCCGCTAAAAACGTAGGTATCCCAACTTTCAGCAAGCCAAACTACATGGCCTCCATTAGTAATAAAACTCTCAACTACATCCCTTTGAGCAGCTGTTAAGAAAACAGGTGTATCAGTAACAATATTATAAAACTCTGCAATAATAAGTACATCATAATTAGTAGTTGTTACTGTAGCATCAATATTTCCTACAGTTATATCAACAGTTGCAAACCCAGCATTGGTATAAGCGGTATTAATTTTAGCCTGTTCAGGATTTATTATTGGCAAAGAAGGATCAAATGTATCGACAAACACCCTTACCGTTTGAGAATATGAGTTAAAGCCACTAAAAAAATTAATCAGAATTGCAGCAATAATTATTTTATAAGGTTTCATAGTAATAACTTTATTTTATAAGTTTCAGTAAAACTACCAAACAAAACTACCAAGCTAGCAAGGTGTTATATAACAAATAACTAACTAGTGAGTTTTTTGTTATACAGTAGGACTTAACTATGAATTAAAATCCGAAAAAAAAAGTTTGGCTTACAGTAAAAAAATAGGCAATAATTAAACAATTATAATCCGATATTTTGATTATTAGTTTTCATTTCTAATTATAGTATTGATTTATTTCCTAAAAAGAATGCAATCTTCTAGTATTATACCACTTTTCTATTAATTGAAATACTGGTAATTAAGCTTCAGACCTTTGTTATATTTGTGCATTTAAACCCTTTCTACCTTCAAATATTTAAAAAATGATTCAGCTACTGCGTTATCCAAACTATTACCTTTTCTACTCATTCTTTGAGTTATTATTCCTTTATAGCTTTTGATGATATTAGTAAATGTTTTACTAGCGTATTGCAAACATCTATCTAAATGAAAAATAAATCTTCATTAATATTACTTGACTGAACAACCATAAGTAATAATTTAAGTAAGATCAATAGTTTGTTCATTACTTATGACCATCCAACAATTTTTCTATTATATAAATCAATGATAACTGTTAAATACAACCAACCTACTTAATTTCAATATCAGCAACACCTGATAGTCATCATTGATTCCTCCAACACACACCAAAGATCCGATTCAAAAATATTAGGAGTTACCTAATACTTATACATAGAATCAGTATTCCTTTAAACTTACTTGCCCTCTATAGCAACTAAATTATTAGTTCTTGTTATTTGGCAACCTGTGATTTATAGAAAAATAATATTTAAATCCTAGAGCATCACAACCCTCGTAACTATATTAAAATCATCTTTAATGCTACTGCTTTTTACTTAAAATATAATGATATGATTTTTTCTAATTCTTGACTTTTTTCAAAGTAAATTTAAGACATAAATTATATCTTAATTCACTGATCAGTCAAATATAGTATGTACATAAGCTTAATGCTTAAAATATTTACACTTAGAATCTTTCTTCACCCCTTTTCCTATTTTTTATATTTAATTATTAGCTTAACCAGGTAAGCAATTGTATTTCGTTTATTATACCCACAGTGTTTTATTCTTTTTTTCAAGCCATTTTGAATATAAAAAACTCTTGAATTAGAAAGAGATTTAAATATACTTATTTGTTATTTGGTTTTATACTGCTCTAAGGTCGTTGGTTAGTTCGCTTGTAGATGATGTGTTTAGCGCCTCTATTTTTTGTCTATATTTTAATTCATTCATTTTTTTAGCAAGTATAATTGAATTTTGGATTTGTGTTTTTCCAACATAGCGTAAAAAT